>Ga0123341_1003124_pt1 | contig 14038 bp, 11 predicted proteins | sample Turbeapinknodule_FD_89959 | JGI IMG/M metagenome (GOLD analysis project Ga0123341, IMG submission 89959) | Root nodule microbial communities of legume samples collected from Mexico - Turtle bean Mexico pink nodule | ecosystem: Host-associated > Plants > Roots > Nodule | place: Mexico: Nepantla... | reverse complement strand
GACGCTGATATCGGTCGCAAAACCCTCGATGTTGGTGCTGGCGGTGTCGATGCCCCACTCGCTCTCCGGATTGCCCTGCTTCTGGTTTTCCAGCACGATCGCGTTGCTCGCCGCCGCGGCGGCCGCCAGATCTTGCGTTGCCAGCGACCGCTGCGCAGAAGGTTGAGGTGGCGTCGTCACCGAGCCGGAAAGGACGGCTTTACCCTTGGTGCCGGTTCCCGTTCCTATCTCTCCGCCGCCGGGCAATGATCCGTTGGAGAGCGCCAAGTTCGTCAGGTCTGCGGTTGCGCGCCAGCCCGCGAACGAAGATACGTCACGATCGAGCAGAGGATCACTGACCGAGGCGCCGATGGCCTTCTTGATCGCCGACACATAGTCCGGCCCGTCGGTAAACTTGGTCCCTGGCAACTGACCGTCCTGCTGAAGCAGGCCGCTGCCATGGGCCCAATCGAGAATCCGCGTGGGGGAGGTATAGTAGCCGCATCCGCACACTCCAAAGGGCATGCCAACCGCCAGCGCATTCGGCCCAGCATGATGCGCAGTCGACTGCGCTGAGGGCGTCGATTCGAGAATGACGACCTTGCCCGAGTGAGAACGCTCGGCCCCAATGGTCGCAGAATCTTGCCCCGAACCTGTCGGCGCAGGGCTTTGCGGCAAATACGGAGCCAGGGGGTCGTCGCCTATGGAGCTCATTTCGCCGTAGCTACGCGGAAGAGACGATGCGGCCCCGAACGCAACCCTGCCCGCATCCGGCGCGAAATGTACGAAACCCGGCGTATGGCCGGCCTGCACAGACGCAGCGATATCGCCGCTTCGCGCCCCCAGTTCGCGATTGATTGTGAAAGCGTCAGGCAAGGGCGGCGCTACGAGCCTATCGTCGGCCCGGCCGTCCGCGACGCCGTTCCCGCCCTCTTTCTGTCCAACGTCACGCTCGTTAAGCGTCGCGTCCTTATGGGAATCGTCGATAAGGGCCTGATTGTTTCCAGTCGCGATTTTCACCGCTGCCGCGAGTTGAGCACTGTCCCCGTGCTTTTCGGCCGGCTTGCGTGGCCTTTCCTTACCTCCGATAGTCAGCCATTGGGGAATCAGCGAATCCACCAGGAGTGAGCGCGCAGTCCAGCGACGAGCGTTGCGATACATGGGAGGCACCTCTCGCGAGATTGTCAGAGTCGAAGCTATGAGATCGCTCAATACGGAGCACCGAAGTATAGTCGAAAATTAAGCGAGTATATCCTACGCCTTTTGCTCTACTCGCAGCATCCTTTGGAACGGCCGTGCCGCATTGGCCAGGAGACGGGCGAGACACGCGGAGTCGCGAAGCTTCGCCGCTTCCGAAGCAAGACCCGAAGCCGCGGTGGCGGCTTCTTCCTCATGCTCGCGCCAGCGCTGGAGACGTCGCGGGCACGCCTAAGCCTGCGTGCATAACCTTTGATTTTCCAGGATAATGCCTCCTTGCCGCGCAGGGACATATGCTTCTGGTCGACATGGGTGAAGCACTTCGCCACCAGTTCATCAATAATGATGAGGCAAAGCAAACAGACTCCACCTTCCTCAAGGCTTCGCCAGGCTGCAAACTGAAGATCTCGGCTTCGGACCTTTCGTCCGGCCGTCAAGCAGCGTCAAGGCATTGGACCGGCATCCGCTTGAGGATGTTTTGCAGGCGAGATATGTACATGAATTCATCGCACCGCGCGCTCCACCTGTTCTTTCGTGCGATCGCTGTCATCGGAGCAACCGTCTTTCTTGCCGGAACTGTGTCGCCGGCCGTCGCAGAAAGCGCGCCGCCGGCTCCACAAGCCTTGGCTCCACAAACGAAGATCCGCCTAACGATCGTCCAATGGATGCAGTCCAGGGGCCAATATGAACGATGGGATGCGCTTGGCGGCGAATACACAGTCTCGGATGACGGCACGGTCTTTCTGCCATTTCTTGGGTCCCTTTCCGTCGGCAATCGGACAAACGCCGACCTCACAAACGAGATTGGCAAGCGCCTGCAGGAAAAGATCGGTTTGGTTCAGGCGCCGGCGGTCAACATCGAAATTCTCGAATACCCGCCGATCTACGTCGTGGGAGACGTGACCACGCCTGGGCAGTACGGTTTCCGCCCCGGGTTGACCGTCCTGAAATCCCTGGCAATGAGTGGCGGGCCGCGCCGCGCCAAAGAAGAGCAGCAAACGCATTCGATCCAGATCGTCGGAGAATTGCGCGAAATCGATCACTCGATCCTGCGCAGCACTGCGAGGCTGGCGCGGCTGCAGGCGGAAATGGATGGAGCCGACGAGATTACCTTCGATCAGATGACCGGCGCCGATCAGCAATTTGCCGCCGGCATATACAACGAGGAGAGGATTATCTTTCGGGCTCGCGCCAATGCGTTGGAGAGGCAGTCGAGGGCGTTCACGGAATTACGCGATCTTTTGACCACTGAGATATCGACATTGGAAGAGAAACTGACGGGCGCCGACGACAATATCAAATCAGTCGAAGACCAACTGGTCAGCGTCAAGTCCCTGGTCCAGAAAGGCCTGACGATCTCCTCAAGGCAGATGGATCTGGAACGGTTGCTGACGACTTACCGCTCCGACAAGCTCGACCTTCTCACCGCCGTCATGCGGGGCCGGCAGGCGGTCAGCGAGACGACGCGGAACCTTGAGGGACTTTACGACGCACGCCGGAGCGAAGTGGCGACCGAAGCGCAGTCCGAACGGGCAAGTCTCGATCAATTCAAGCTGAAGCGCGAAACACTACAGAAGCTGCTCATCGCCGACCTGGGGAGCAATGACAGCGTCAAGACCCTCGTCGAGGAACTCCCGCTCACCTTTAGCGTGACCCGCCGCAACGATGGACAAATCGATCAGTTCCAAGCCTCGGAAACGACGATGCTGGCACCCGGCGATGTGGTGAGAGTCGTCCAGCCGCACATATTGGATAATACGTCTCAGGCCGACACAAGCCCATCTTTCGAGACCCAAGCGCTTGCAGATCGAGCCGGCCAGTGACCCGCGACGTGCGCGTGTTCTCAACGAAGTTGGAGCGGAGGTTTGAGCGTCATCGAGGCGCTCAGGCCGCCTGCCGCAAAGAAATCGCTCTTGATATGGACCCGCCTGAATCTCACCTGGCAGCTAGGGTTAAGTGATGACCTTGCGCATGATCCCCCCCAGCGGTCAGACTTATACCCAAATCCTGAAATCGACGATGCTGATGGGCGGTTCCTCGCTGGTCAATGTCGCTCTGAGCATCATTCGCAACAAAGCGCTCGCCGTTCTGCTCGGTCCTGAAGGCGTGGGGCTTCTCGGCCTTTACGGGGCAATCCTCGATATCGCGCAAGCGATAGCTGGTCTGGGCGTGAGCAGCAGCGGTGTGCGCCGGGTCGCTGAGGCGGCGGGCGCCGGCGACGACGACAAGATCGCCCGGTCGGCGACAGCGCTCAGACGCATCTCATTAGCGCTCGGGTTGCTTGGCGGGCTTTTGCTTGCCGCGTTGGCGTTTCCGGTCTCGAAATTCACCTTCGGCGACTACCAGCATGCCGGCGGCATTGTGCTGCTCTCCCTGGCCGTATTCTTTCGGCTTGTCGCTGCCGGACAGGCTGCGTTGATCCAGGGCTTGCGGGGCATTGCAAATCTTGCCCGCATCAATGTGCTTTCAGGGCTGTTCGGCACAATCGTCAGCATCCCGCTGATCTATCTGTTCGGCGAAAAGGCGATTGCACCCTCTCTGGTGGCGATCGCGGCCGTCTCGCTACTTCCCACCTGGTGGTACAGCAAACAAATATCCACACAGCCACCGGCGATGTCGGCGCACCAGTTCGGCCGGGAAGCGACAGCTCTGTTCAGGCTCGGTGTCGCTTTCATGGCAAGTGGACTTCTAACCTTCGGCGCGGCCTATGCCATCCGCATTATCGTGCTCAACGAAGGGGGCGTCGTAGCGGCTGGATTGTATCAGGCAGCTTGGGCGCTTGGCGGCCTTTACGCCGGTTTCATCCTGCAGGCGATGGGAACGGACTTCTACCCGCGCTTGACTGCAATCGCCAACAATAATGCCGAGTGCAACCGGCTGGTCAATGAGCAGGCGGAAATTAGCATATTGCTGGCCGGCCCCGGTCTAATTGCCACGTTGACCCTGGCGCCACTCGTGATGAGTTTGTTCTATTCCGCGGAGTTTCATGGGGCTGTGGATCTTCTGCGCTGGATCTGTCTTGGGATGATGCTGAGGATCGTCGCCTGGCCGATGGGTTTCATCGTCCTGGCGAAGGGTGCGCAGACGATCTTCTTTTGGACGGAGGTCACTGCGACGCTGGTGCATGTGGGGTTGGCCTGGTTCTTCGTATCGAAGTTGGGCACGCTAGGGGCCGGCATGGCGTTCTTCGGCCTCTATGTCTGGCATAGTATTCTGATTTACTTGATCGTGCGTCGGCTCACCGGCTTTCGCTGGTCGCCCGCCAATCGCAGGCACGCGCTTCTTTTCCTGCCTGCATCGGGTTTGGTCGTCTCGGTCTTTTTCCTCTTACCGGCGTGGTCGGCGATGGTGATTGGCTGCCTCGCCGTGGTCGTGACCGGGCTTTACTCTCTGCGCATGCTGGTCGAGCTGCTTCCACGGGAGTTCGTGCCGGCAATCGTCAGAGGATGGATCGCGAAATCCGCATAAAAAGGAAAGCGTGCATCAGATGGTGCGCGCTCATACTGCTGACAAACCCCCGGCGGCGTCCAGGGGTTTGTGATTCATTGGGAGATGTTGAAGAAACCTGGTCCCTGCCAGACTGCCCTCGAGATGGAAATTCTCGACAGCCTGGTGCCGAAGGCTCATCTGCTTCGCAAGATCGACGCGGTGATCGACTTCTCGTTCACCCGCGATCGCGTTGCGGAGCTTTATTGCGCCGACAACGGCCGCCCGCCGCTCGATCCGACTTTGATGTTCAAGGCGCTGTTCATTGGCTACCTGTTCGGCATCCGCTCGGAGCGTCAACTGGTTGGCTGCGTCCGCCCAAAACATCAAGAAAATCGCAATGGCCCTGACAAAGGCGCCGAAACCGGCCACCGCGTAAGCCGGGAACGACCCGACTCCCTCCGCCAAATCCTGCGGCCAGAAACATCCTATCCGCGAAAAAATAAAACCCGCCGAAAATATGGCGGGCTTGTCAGCAGTTTGAGCGCGCATCAGATGATGCGCGCTTCGTGATCTCGTATCCACATTCCGCGGTGTGCAGGCATCACTTCAGGCAGGTACGACGTCCTGCTCGGGCTGACGGACGACGCGCCCGGTGGTTGCCGCAGCAAGGGCCTGTCGCAATGTCTCGACGACCCTGACGATATCAGCCTCCGTCATCTGGGCATAAAGCGGCAGGATGATCGTGTGCTGCTGCGCGGTTACGCTTCGCATCAGGCTCGTGGCAGTGCGGTGGGAGCTCTGAGCAGAATAGGCGCCCTCCAGATGAATGTTCATCACGCCACGCCGGGTCGAGATGCCCTGATCGAGCAGGGTCTGCATGACAGCCTGCTGATCGACGGTATCGGGCAACCTCACACAGAAGCTCTGCCAGTTACTGCGAGCCCAGCGCGGTTCGGCCGGCAGAGAAAGCCCGGCAATCGTCTGCAGACGTTCGCAATATTGCTCGGCAAGCAGCCTGCGCTGGGCAACCAGTTCCGGCAGCCGCCGCAACTGCTCGCGCCCGACGGCGGCCTGGAGATCGGTCATGCGGTAATTGTAACCCAGCTCGTCATAGTCTTCAAAGATGACCTGCTTCGAGCCGTGACGAACGGCATCGGTGACGCTCATGCCATGCTGGCGCCAGAGCCGGAACTTCCGGTCATATTCGGGATTGGCCGTGGTCAACATGCCGCCATCGCCCGTCGTCACGACCTTCCTGGGGTGGAAGGAGAAGCAGGCAATGTCGCCATGCGCTTTGCCGATCTTCTCCCAACGCCCGTCCCACAGAATTTCGCTTCCCGTCGCGCAGGCTGCATCCTCGATCACCGGTATCTGATGGCGCTTGCCGATCTCCAAGATGGAGCGGAGATCGCAAGGCATGCCCAGTTGATGCACACAGAGAATGGCCTTTGTGCGAGGCGTAATTGCCCTTTCGATCAGACTGGCGTCGATATTGTAGCCATCTTCTTCAATATCGACGAAAACCGGCACCGCATCGCAGTACCGAACCGCATTTGCGGTCGCGATAAAAGAATGGCTGACCGTGACGACTTCGTCGCCGCCCGATACGCCGACCGCCTTCAGCGCCAGATGCAATGCCGTCGTGCAATTCGACATGGCGCATGCATGTGGGGCGCCGACAAAGGCCGCGAATTCACGCTCGAAAGCCGCGACTTCCGGCCCCTGCGTCACCCATCCAGCCAGAATAACGCGGCGCGCGGCCTCAGCCTCTTCCTCCCCGAGGACGGGTTTGGCAACCGGAATTGTGGCTGGGGTTGTGGATTGAGACGAGCTCATGCTGCCTGCCCCCCTGCGTCGGTCTGCTTTTGCCACCAGGCAACGAGATCACGAAGCCCTTGCTCCATGGAGATCTCCGCCTTGAAGCCGAGGAGCCGTTCGGCCTTGCTGATATCGGCAAGACGACGGGTCACGCCGTTGACCGTGCGGGCCTCTTTGTGCTGTGGCTCGAGCGAGGAACCCATAATGTCGCTCAGCATCTTGGCGAGTTCCAGCAGGCTTATCTCCGTGCCGCTGGCGACGTTGAACACTTCGTCCGTGACATTACTTTTCGCGGCCAGAATGTTTGCACGGGCGATGTCGCGTGCATCGACGAAGTCCATCGTCTGGCTGCCGTCCCCATAGATCAGCGGTGGCATTCCTGCCATCAGACGCTCCATCCAACGGATCAAAACTTCCGTATAGGCGCCGTAAACGTCCATGCGCGGCCCATAGACGTTGAAATAACGCAGCGCGACGTAACGCAGGCCATACATCTCCGCAAAGCTGCGCAGCAGGCCTTCGTTGAAGGTCTTCGCAGCGCCATAGATCGTCCGGTTATTGTAGGGATGATGCTGCTCGGTCGTCGGGAAGCTCTCGGCCAGCCCCAGCACCGAGGCCGAGGAAGCAGCGACCACCTTCGAAACACCTGCCTTGACCGCGGCTTCGAGAACGTTGAACGTGCCCTCGGCCAGAACATCGAAGGCGAGCCGTGGCTCTTCGGCGCATTGCGTAATGCGGATCGCCGCCTGGTGAAAGACGATGTCGACGCCATCGAAGGTTTTTGCCAGAAGCGCTCTGTCGCGGATATCTCCCTCGATGATGTTAACATACCCACTGGCAATTGCGGTGCTGAGATTATCCCGGCGCCCGCGCACGAAATTGTCGAGGATGATGATCTCACGCGGTTTTTCCAATGCGACAAGATCGGCAATATGCGACCCGATCAGACCGGCACCGCCGGTAATGAGTACTCGTTGATTTCTCATAACCTTCCCTCACGCGACATGTTCGTCATCGGATCATTCTCCGAACGCCACCGTATGAATTTCGCCGGTACACCTGCGGCAACCGAGAACGGCTCGACGTCGGAAACGACAACTGCGCCGGCTCCAATGATCGCTCCCTTCCCGATGGTCACGCCGGGTAGAATGGTTGCATTCGTTCCGATATCGGCCTCTGCACAGATGCGGACCGGCTTGATTTCAAGATCCGTCCGAATGATCGGCACGTCCACCGGCAGTGCCGTGTGGGTCGAGCCAAGCACCTTGGCGCCTGGCCCCCACCCGACAGAATCCTCGATCACCAGTTCGCGCGCGTCAAAATAGGCCATCGGGCCGATCCAGACATTGTCGCCGATCACGCAGGTGCCGTCGTAGCGCCCCTGGATATAGGCCTGAGCGCCGATGAACACCCCATTGCCAATTTCGAACGTCTCGGGGTGTTTGAAACCGGCGCCGCCTGCAACCTGCAATCCCGTGCCGCAACTCCGCGTGATCGCTTGCCAGATGGCTTTGCGCATCATCGTGTCGACGACCCCGTCGCCCGTCGCGAAACGACCGTAGAGTTCGATCAGGCCAGCGCGCCCGTATGATTGCCTGAGTTCTTCGACCAGCCCGGCCTGGTAGGCTGGATCTGCCGGTCTTTCATGACGGCCGTGGACCGCTTGCACGATCCGGGCCTCGCCCAAACGATCAACTGACATAGGCGTATTCCAACGCTGCAGCCACCTGATCGACATGCCACGTGGGCATCTCGGGATAGATCGGCAGCGAGAGAACCTCCCGTGCGGCCGCTTCCGAGATTGGGAAATCGCCGGCCTGGTAACCAAGGTCGGCATGGGCCTTCTGCAGGTGAACGGGGATCGGATAGTGCAGGCCCGACTGAATGCCCTCCGCGCTCAGCACACGCTGAAGCTCGTCGCGATCGCGGCTTCTGATCGCATAGACATGGTAGACGTGGCGCCGGTCAGCGATTTCGACAGGCGTCCTCAAACTCGCCAAACCGCCAAGCAGCAGCGAGTAGCGGCGGCCATGGGCGCGCCGCGCTTCAGTCCAGCCTTCGAGATGCCGGAGCTTGATGCGCAGGATCGCACCCTGAATGGCATCCATCCGATAGTTGAAGCCCTTCAGCAGATGGTGATAGCGCTGTTCCTGGCCCCAGTCGCGCAGCATGCGCATCGTCTTGGCCTGATCGTCGCTGTTGGTGACGACGATGCCACCCTCGCCGCAGGCGCCGAGATTTTTGCCGGGATAGAAGCTGAAGCAGCCGGATGCGCCGATGCTGCCGGCGCTGGCGCCTTTATATTGCGCTCCGTGCGCCTGGCAGGCGTCCTCGATCACCGGTATCCGATAATGATCGGCAATTGCTTTGATCGCGTCCATATCGGCCATCTGACCGTAGAGATGGACGGGAACAATGGCCTTGGTTCGGGGCGTGATCTTTGCCTCGAGCTGAGCCGGATCCATCGTCAGCGTCACGGGCTCGACATCGATGAATACCGGTCGCGCACCGGCGTAGCAGATCGCCGATACGGTCGCGACGAAGGTAAACGGCACGGTGATGACTTCATCGCCGGGGCCGACTCCTGCCGCAAGCAGCGACAGATGCAGGGCACTCGTCCCGGTATTAACCGCTATCGCATGTTTTACGCTGCAATAATCCGCGAATTCCTGCTCGAGGCGGGCGACTTCCTCGCCCAGTATGTATTGCCCCGAGGCGAGCACGCCGAGGACGGCTGCGTCGATTTCGCTCTTGATCGATTGATATTGGGCTTTGAGGTCCAGGAACGGGATCATGCAATGCGCCTCGCCTCTTCGAGCTCGATGATACGACCGCGCTGGGCGAGCGACCGGCTTGCGGCTTCGAGGATGCGAACGACCCGCAGCCCGGCTTGGCCGTCCGTAATGGGACGGGTACTCTGATCGATGCACTCGACGAACTGATCAAGTTCGCGTTTCAATGCTTCGGTCATATCGAGCTTGGGCGCCCACATGTCGCCGCTGCGGTAGCCGACCATCATTTGATGCACCTTCTCCCCATAGGCCTGGGAATTCGGGTTCAGGGTGATGCCCTTATCATAGACCTTGATCTTTTCGCTCGGCTCCAGATCGTCGTAGACGACCATCTTGTTGCTGCCGCCGATCAGCGTGCGGCGCACCTTGACCGGCGCCAGCCAATTGACGTGGATGTGGGCGATAAGCTTGCTCTCGAAGAAGAGCGTCAGATAGGCGATGTTCTCCGGCTCGCCGAGCACATGGCTCATGCCCGTCGCAGAAACAGCCACCGGCCTTTCCTGCACAACATGGTCCAGGATGGAAAGATCATGCACTGCGAGGTCCCAGATCACGCTGACATCGTGCTGGAAGAGACCCAGATTGACCCGAACCGAGTCGTAATAATACATGTCGCCCAAGCCGCTTTCGACCAGTTCGCACATTTTGCGAACGGCCCCGGTGTGGACGAACGTATGGTCCACGGCCAGCACGAGGCGGCGGCGCGCCGCTTCTTCCACCATCCGCGAAGCTTCCTCCGTCGTCGATGCCATCGGCTTTTCGACGAAGACATGCTTCCCGGCCATCATCGCCTGCATAGCGAGCTTGAAATGGGTAGAGACCGGCGTTGCGATAGCAATTGCATCCACTCTCGGGTCGCGCAGAACTTCCTCGAAATTGTCGGTGATCGTGACTGCTGGATACCGGCTTTTGACAGCCGCCAACCGTTCGACATTCAGATCACAGACAGAAACGAGCTGCGCACCGGCCGCTTCCGAGATGTTACGAACCAGGTTCGGACCCCAATACCCATACCCGACAACAGCAATGCCGATCATCGCATTCCTCCCAACGCTTGCATGTCAACTGTCCGGTCATGAACGCGACCGGTGATTCTCGCCGGAACGCCGGCAACAATGGCGCCGGCGGGTACATCCTTCGTGACGACGGCGCCGGCGCCGACTTGTGCAGCCTCTCCGATGGTCACGCCAGGCAGAATGGTGGCGTTGCTGCCAATTGACGCGTGGCGCTTGACCAGAGTGGGGATGAGGACCCAGTCGGCCTCCGTCTGCAGGCTGCCGTCCGAATTGACGGCGCGCGGATAGGTATCATTGGTGAACATCACCCCGTGGCCGATGAAAACGCCATCTTCCAGCGTCACGCCTTCACAGAGGAAGGAATGACTTGATATTTTGCAGTCTTTTCCGACGAGGACGTTTTTCTGGATTTCAACGAAGGTGCCGATGCGCGTTCCCGCGCCGATCGTGCAGCCGTAGAGATTTACAAGATCCCGATGGTGGATAACGCAGCCGTCACCCAGGTTGACGTTCGATGCAATCATCCCAACTCGCCCCCTACTCTTCTACAGACCCTGATGTGGGTGAAACCGTCGATCGCAAAAATGCTTTCAAGGTTTCGTTTCATCAGAACAACTATTTCTTCTCCTTCAAAAAGAATTGTTTTCTTCATCTGAGTAAAGGGACAAAACGTTGAAGCTCATTCACCTAAAGGCGTATCTGCTTACGAAAATTGGATGACCATCGCATGCGAATGTCTATCCCATCGATCATCGGCATCGACAGGTCACACGCCGACCGATCCTAATCCTCCACGTCGAAGAGGGGCATAGTTTACATGGGTTTAGCGAGTTTAGATGAATACATGTAGCAACCTGCCGAATCGACATACAAATGAATGAGCCTCAGATCGATCAGTTTCAACGATGTAACCATTTGTATCTGTCGATGGAACTTATGTATTGGGGTAACCACTATTAATTAGTTTAACATCCTCGGAACTGTGGTATTAAATTAGCACTTCTAGTGATTAAACTCCCATATCTACAGAGGAGTTTGATATTCGACTTTGAAGTACCGCGTAGAAAAAGGCTGGGAGGATAGGGCTTTGGATACAATAAATATAAGCCACAGGCAGGAAAACGTATCTCTTCCGTTGGAGATAGAAGAAGAATCCACGGCGTTTGCCGGACCGTCAAAGGCAAAGCACTCGCTTGTCATTCTTGACAAGAGGGAACTTGATCGGCACTGCCTTGCGCAATGCATGGCCGCCCACACGGCGGATTTCGTAATTCTGGCGTTCGGATCGATTGAAGAGTGGAAGAAAAAGCGTGAAGAATATCCTCCGCTTTCGGCAATCCTCTTGAACGTCGGTGGCAAGACGGTCGACGACCCTGTCGTTTCGGAGCAGATCAAGAGTCTTTCGTCGGAATTCGTGTCGACGCCGGTCATCATATTGTCCGATAGTGACGACTTCGCCCAGATCGTGAGGGCGATCGATTACGGAGCAAAGGGCTACATACCTGCCTCCGTCAGCATCAGCGTCTGCATGGAGCTGATTGCGCTATCGGTAGCAGGAGGACTTTTCGTTCCCGCAAGCGCCCTGTTCGCCATGCGTCACTTGCTGCAATCGAACAACCCGACAGCACACCCGCTTGCCGGGATATTCACGGATCGCCAGGCCGAAGTCGTAGCGGCACTGCGGCGCGGAAAGGCGAACAAGATCATTGCCTACGAGCTCAATCTGCGAGAAAGCACGGTCAAGGTACATGTTCGAAATATCATGAAGAAGGTCAAGGCAACAAACAGGACCGAGGTCGTGTTCAAGCTCAACGATCTCTTTCCTGATAGTCTTGCTGGCTCAGGGACGAGCAGAGAACTGTCCTGATACACTCAACCGATCACATCTTTTCAGGATGATTTTAGGCAGTCCGGCCTAAAATCATCCTGTTTTGGTGAGACCTCGCAGCGACGTGAGTCAATTGCCGCCGTCACAAAAGAGGCCTGGAAAGCGCCATTCGGATCCTGCGGAACGCACCTCTTTGTGAGCGGGGCACTAGGCCCCGTGCAAGATGCCGAAGATATCGGAACTCCGGCAGAGGCGGCACGTTCGGCCTTATGCTGTTCAGACGCAGTTTGGTCATCAGGCTATCGATGCCCAAGTAGAATCGCAAGCGCCAACCAAGATCACGTTTTAGATATAGAGATGCTACGCGCTCGCCGGTCTCGTTGACGGAAAGAGGGACACGACGAAGAGCGTTCGCAAGATCTGGCTTTTCACAACGCTCAAGAATATCGGCAACCCATGAAAGCCATTCAAGATCGCTTCGCTTGGGAAGCTGATGAATGCTTTTTCGATCTTTGCGGCGCCGTTGCGAGGCGGCCCGATCGCCTTCTAGACCCGGTTGCTCGAAGATGAGGCGCATGCGCCTGAGCTCATCGTGGGACAGGCATGGATAAAAGTCCAGTAACCTCCGCGCCTGCTCAAATTCCCCCTTGCAGATCAAGGAAAGAAGGAAATAAGCCCATTCGACCGGGTCCGGGTCGGTCGACCCATAGTCGACCATCGTTATCTTGACCAAGTTCACCATAAGGTCATAGGCGCGATCGACATCGCCCTCACGCAAAGCGCAGATGGCAAGACGGAACTTAGCTTCAGGCAGGTAGGATACATAGTCCAGACAGCTGAGGTAGCAGCGCTTGGCCTCCTCCACCCTGTCCTGCTCAAGAAGCAAATCGCCCTGTTTCAGCAAGGCGCGATCGCTCGCCTCACCAACAACATGGATACTCTCTCGCTGTGAGGCGCGTTCGACCTTAATAAGTTCATCGAAAGGCCCGGGCTGAATGATCTTTTCGCCGAATTGCAGGTCTCGGTTCAGCATGAACCATTGATATATTTGAGGTCTGTGGTTCAGCGTATGACGCGAGTGAACTAAACGGTAGCCTGACGTCGCGATGCGCTGTATTTCATCGGGATGAGCAAAGAGGTATTCCAATCGCTCAACCACGTTGTGGTGGTCGGCAAAGATACAGTTCTCCATGTCGGCAAAGCCGGCGGCCTCCACCGATGCCGTACGTTCCGTCAAAAGACAGGCATTTGCCCCGGGGATCTCGAAGTGCTTGCGAACGACCTCGCCGCCCGCGGTTCCGCATGTAGGGACGACAAAACTTGCGTTTAGGACGCGCGCATAGGCCTCTCCCGACAACAGCTGGGAGGCAAGCTTGCTTTCATAACTGTGTTGCGGCGAGACCAGGCAGGGATAGTGGTCGCGGATTATCGGAAAGACATTCTGCCGCCAAGGGTAGAGGCCATAGACCTGGCCGGTGAGCGTGACCGGTATGATCTTCTGCTGGCCATAGTCGCGATAAACTTCGGGGTCGATGAAGTTTGGCCAGACGAACAGGTTATCCCTGAGCTCCGGCATGTATTCGGGCGTCATAGTTCCAATCGAGAAAAAGGTCTCTATGCCCCACTGCTCCATATCGGACAGGAAGCCGCTGCGGCGGTCGCACCACGGATCGGCGTTGTGGAGGCCGAGCTTTGGAACCTGGGTATTGGTATTGGTGATTTTTATCCGCTGTGACCCGTGTGACCGGTAGCCGCTTTCAAACAGCGTCAGATCCGGTTCGTAACGGTCGCATATCTCGGCATAATCGCAGTCGTGGTTTATGACGATGACATCGAAGTGCGTGGCGAGGCATTTGACCTGTTGCTGCATATGCAGCAACAGGTAACCGGCCGCATTCGCATTGGGCTGATGGTCCCACTGGAAGAAGACGAGCCGTGGTTTGCGATGGTCGACAAATCTGTCCATGTTCTATCGTGTG
>Ga0123341_1003122_pt1 | contig 14041 bp, 6 predicted proteins | sample Turbeapinknodule_FD_89959 | JGI IMG/M metagenome (GOLD analysis project Ga0123341, IMG submission 89959) | Root nodule microbial communities of legume samples collected from Mexico - Turtle bean Mexico pink nodule | ecosystem: Host-associated > Plants > Roots > Nodule | place: Mexico: Nepantla... | reverse complement strand
GCTAAGATCAAGTGTAGTATCTGTTCTTATCAGTTTAATATCTGATATATGAACCATTGGTTCATACGATATTAAATTTATTTTTTTCTGAGAGAGGGTCAACTGCAGTGGCTTGCTACTGAGACTCTCAAGCATCACTCTTGTTTTGCACTATTGCAAGAGCCTGGTGCATCTCACTAAAACAGTCCAAACAGTCCAATTTTCTTTTTGTACTACTGCAATGAGTTCTGAATGCTAACAACATGGTAATATAATGAAAAGTTCAATTTCAAATTCAATATCATGTAAGAAATAACCATAGACAGAGATTTTGTGAATACTAGAAATTGCAGAGCATTAAAGTGTGGAGCAACATTGCAAGAATGTTATTTCTCTCACTTTTGTATTAATCGAGATTGTTACAAATAACTAGCATTACCTTTTTTTTGTTTTTGAGAAAATATTGAACAAACCGCTTCAAGTTTTTCATGTTTCTGCTGTCTGTGGCTGATTTGTTGGACGAAAACTGTCTCCTTCAAATTTTGAGGCATTTGTAATCAAACTTAAAATGTATGGAAGTTTATACAATTATTTTGACCCCGATTCTTAAAGCATCTTATTCTTCTGACAGAGTTCCACATTTGTCCGTAGAATAAAAAATGTGTACGTATGAGTCTTCCTGATCGAGATGTATGGATTAGCTGGTGCATCCCACCCTAAGAAGGTTAAAAATGTGTACGTATGAGTCTTATTTTGGTATGAAATTTTTACCGGACATTCGTCACTGTGTCTATTGAGTTTTGACTGAGATTTGAGTCCCAGATTAGTTCCACAAGATTGACAATACATTTTTTATTGTTCACTACCAGAGCTGAAACGAATGTTCGTTTGTGTGTGAAACTCTTTGATTTTTTTCATGGGTGAATACTCATTCGTTTGACCTGAAATTTGTCGCGTTTTGTCCCAAATTTAGTGGAGATTCTTACATGGAACTTTAGGAAAAATACTATTTCGGGAGAATTTTTAGAAATTTTCGTGCAAACCAATGCTATCCTCTACCAAAACTTGTGAAATTTCGCCCTACTTTCTGCAATTTTTATTCTGCGTCGTATTGCGCTGAAAAAATTCACACAAGTACTTTCATATGTTGTTTGCACCCAGGTAAGGAGGCACGTCCGTAAATGAATCACAAAAAGAAGATACGGGGAAGAAAAGCCAGAACGTTTTGATTTCGGAAAACCAGTTTTGTTCACTCTCGGTCTGGGACTCAATGCGCCTTACTCCATGGGAGTTTTGGAATGAAATTTTTTGAAACGTTCGTCACTGTGTCTATTGAGTTTTGGCTGAAATTAGAGCCCCAGATTCGTCCCACAAGATTGACAATAAATTTTTTATTCATCACTGTCAGGGCTGAAAGGAAGGTTCGATTGTGTGTGAAACTGTTTGATTTTTTTCGTGGGTGAATACTCATCCGTTTAACCAGAAATTTGTCGCGATTTGTCCCAAATTTAGTGGAGATTCTTACGTGAAATTTCAGGAAAAAACTATTTTTGGAGAATTTTTCAGAAATTTTCGTGCAAACCAAGGCTATCTATCCTCTACCAAAACTTGTGAAATTTCGTCATACTTTCTGCAATTTTAATTCTCCATCCGTATTGCGCTGAAAAAAATTCACACAAGTACTTTCATATGTTGTTTGCACCCAGGTAAGGAGGCACGTCCATTAAAGAACACAAAAAGAAGGTACGGGGAAGAAAAGCCAGGACGATTTATTTTCGGAAAACCAGTTTTGTTCACCCTTGATCTGAGATTTACTGCGCCTTACTCCATGGGAGTTTTGGTTTGAAATTTTACCGAGCGTTCGTCACCGTGTCTAATGAGTTTTGGCTGACATTTCAGCCCCAGATTCGTCCTACAAGATTGGCAATAAATTTTTTATTGATCACTGCCAGGGCTGAAAGGAAGGTTCGTTTGTGTGTGAAACTGTTTGATTTTTTTCGTGGGTGAATACTCATCCGTTTAACCTGAAATTTGTTGATTTTTGTCCCAAATTCAGTGGAGATTCTTACGCGGAACTTCAGGAAAAAACTATTTTGGGAAAATTTATCAGAAATTTTCTTACAAACCAAGGCTATCCTCTACCAAAACTTGTGAAATTTCGCCCTACTTTCTGCAATTTTTATTCTGCGTCCGTATTGCGCTGAAAAATTCCACACAAGTACTTTCATATGTTGTTTGAACCCAGGTAAGGAGGAACGTCCATAAACAAACCACAAAAAGAAGATACGTGGAAGAAAATCCAGGACGTTTTGTTTTCGGAATACCAGTTTTGTTCACTCTCGGTCTAGGATTTACTGCGCCTTACTCCATGGGAGTTTTGGTCTGAAATTTTTACCAGGCGTTCGCCATTGTGTCTATTGAGTATTGTCTGAGATTTGAACCCCAGATTCGTCCCACAAGATTGGCAATAAATTTTTTATTTATCACTGCCAGAGCTGAAAGGAAGGTTCGTTTGTGTGTGAAACTGTTTGATTTTTTTTGTGGGTGAATACTCATCCGTTTGACCTGAAATTCGTCGCGTTTTGTCCCAAATTCAGTGGAGATTCTTACGCGAAACTTCAGGAAAATACTATTCCGGGAAAATTTATCAGAAATTTTCTTACAAACCAAGGCTATCCTTTACTAAAACTTGTGAAATTTCGCCCTACTTTATGCAATTTTCGATTTGCGGCCGTATTGCGCTGAAAAAATTCACACAAGTACTTTCGTATGTTTTTTTCACCCAGGTAAGGAGGCACGTCCATGAATGAATCACAAAAAGAAGATACAGGGAAGAAATACATGACGTGTTGTTTTCGAAAAACCAGTTTTGTTCACTCTTGGTCTAGGACTTACTGCGCCTTATTCCTTGGGTTTTTTGGTCTGAAATTTTTACCAGACGTTCGTTACTGTGTCTATTGAGTTTTGGCTGAGATTTGAATTCCAGATTTGTCCTACAAGATTGGCAATAAATTTTTTATTTATCACTGCCAGGGCTGAAAGGAATGTTCGTTTGTGTGTGAAACTATTTGATTTTTTTCGTTGGTGAATACTCATCCGTTTGACCTGAAATTTATCGCGTTTTGTCCCAAATTCAGTGGAGATTCTTACGTGGATCTCCAGGGAAAAACTATTTCGGGAGAATTTTTCAGAAATTTTCTTACAAACCAAGGAAGGCTATCCTCTACTAAAACTTGTGAAATTTTGCCCTACTTTCTCCAATTCTAATTCTGCGGCCGTATTGCGCTAAAAAAAAATTCACACAATTATTTTCATATGGTGTTTGCACCTAGGTAAGGAAGCACTTCCATAAACGAATCACAAAAAGAAGATATAGGGAAGAAATACAGGACATTTTATTTTCGAAAAAACAGTTTTGTTCACTCTTGGTCTAGGACTTACTGTGCGTTACCCCTTGGGTGTTTTGGTCTGAAATTTTTACCAGGCGTTCATCACTGTGTTTATTGAGTTTTGGCTGAGATTTGAGCCCCAGATTCGTCGCACAAGATTGACAATAAAATTTTTTATTCATCACTGCCAGGGCTGAAAGGAAGGTTCGTTTGTGTGTGAAACTGTTTGATTTTTTTCGTGGTTGAATACTCATCCGTTTGACCTGAAATATGTCGCATTTTGTCCCAAATTCAGTGTAGATTCTTACGTGGAACTTCATGAAAAACTACTTCGGGAGAATTTTTCAGAAATTTTCGTGCAAACCAAGACTATCCTCTACCAAAACTTGTGAAATTTCGCCCTACTTTCTGTAATTTTTATTCAGCGTCCGTATTGCGCTGAAAAAAATTCACACAAGTACTTACATATGTTTTTTGCACCCAGGTAAGGAAGCACGTCCGTAAATGAATCACAAAAAGAAGATACGAGGAAGAAAAGCCAGGACGTTTTGTTTTCAGAAAACCAGTTTTTTTCACTCTCGGTCTGGGACTTACTTCGCCTTACCCCTTGGGTGTTTTGAACTGAAATTTTTACCAGGCTTTCATCTCTGTGTCTATTGAATTTTGGCTGAGATTTGAGCCCTAGATTCGTCCCACAAGATTGACAATAAATTTTTTATTCATCACTGCCAGGGCTGAAAGGAAGGTTCGTTTGTGTGTGAAACTGTTTGATTTTTTTCATGGGTAAATACTCATCCGTTTGACCTGAAATTTGTCGCGTTTTGTCCCAAATTCAGTGGAGATTCTTACGTGGAACTTCAGGAAAAAATTATTTCGGGAGAATTTTTCAGAAATTTTCTTACAAACCCCCTCTATTAAAACTTGTGAAATTTCGCCATACTTTCTGCAATTTTAATTCTGCGGCCGTATTGCGCTGAAAAAAATTCACACAATTATTTTCATATGTTTTTTGCACCCAGGTAAGGAAGCACGTCCATAAATGAATCAGAAAAAGAAGATACAGGGAAGAAAATCAAGGACGTTTTGTTGTCGGAAAACCAATTTTGTTCACTCTCGGTCTGGGACTTACTGCGCCTTACTCCATTGGATTTTTGGTCTGAAATTTTTACCAGACGTTCGTCACTATGTCTATTGAGTTTTTTCTAAAATTTGAGCTCTAGATTCGTCCCACAAGATCGGTAATAAATTTTTTATTCATCACTGCCAGGGCTGAAAGGAAGGTTCGTTTGTGTGCGAAACTGTATGATTTTTTTCGTGGGTGAATACTCATCCGTTTGACCTCAAATTTATCGCGTTTTGTCCCAAAATTCAGTGGAGATTCTTACGTGGAACTTCAGGAAAAAACTATTTCGGAAGAATTTTTCATAAATTTTCGTGCAAACCAAGGTTATCATCCTCTATCTAAACTTGTGAAATTTCGCCCTACTTTCTGGATTTTTTATTGTGCTTCCGTTTGCCCTGAAAAAAATTCACATAAGTACTTTCATATGTTGTTTGCACCCAGGTAAGGAGGCACGTCCATAAACGAATCACACAAAGAAGATACGGGGAAGAAAAGCCAGGACGTTTTGTTTTTGGAAAACCAGTTTTGTTCACTCTCGGTTTGGGACTTACTTTGGCTTACTCCTTGGGAGTTTTGGTCTGAAATTTTTACCAGATGTTCGCCACTGTGTCTATTGAGTTTTGGCTGAGATTTGAGCCTCAGATTCGTCCCACAAGATTGGCAATAAATTTTTTATTGATCACTACCAGGGCTGAAAGGAAGGTTCGTTGGTGTGTGGAAGTGTTTGATTTTTTTTGTGGGTGAATACTTATCCGTTTGACCTGAAATTTTGTCGCGTTTTGTCTCAAATTCAGTGAAGATTATTACGTGGAATTTCAGGAAAAAAATATTTTTGGAGAATTTTTTAGAAATTTTCGTGCAAACCAAAGTTATCCCTCAACCTAAACATGTTAAATTTCGCCCTACTTTTCTGCAATTTTTATTCTCCGTTCACATTGTGCTTAAAAAATTCACATAAGTACTTGTATATGTTGTTTGCACCCAGGTAAGGAGGCACGTCCATAAACGAATCACAAAAAGAAGATACAGGGAAGAAAAATCAGGACGTTTTGTTTTCGGAAAACCAGTTTTGTTCACTCTCGGTATGGGACTTACTGCGCCTTACTCCATGGGAGTTTTGGTCTGAAATTTTTACCAGACGTTCGTCACTGTCTCTATTGAATTTTGGCTGAGATTTGAGCCCCAGATTTGTTCCACAAGATTGATAATATATTTTTTATTGATCACTGCCAGGGCTGAAAAGAAGGTTCATTTGTGTGTGAAACTGTTTGATTTTTTTCGTGGGTGAATACTTATCCGTTTGGCCTAAAATTTGTCGCGTTTTGTCCCAAATTCAGTTGAGATTCTTACGTGAAATTTTAGGAAAAAACTATTTCGGGATAATTTTTCAGAAATTTTCGTGCAAACGATCCTCTACCTAAACTTGTGAAATTTCGCCCTACCTTCTACATTTTTTATTTCGCGTCCGTTTGCGTTGAAAAAATTCACATAAGTATTTTCATATGTTGTTTGCACCCAGCTAAGGAGGCACGTCCATAAACGAATCACAAAAAGAAGATACGGGGAAGAAAAGGCAGAAAGTTTTGTTTTCGGAAAACTAGTTTTGTTCACTCTCGGTTTGGGACTTACTGCGACTTACTGCGACTTACTGATCTGATATTTTTACCAGAAGTTTTGGCTGAGATTTGAACATTTGGATAATATGGGTATAGATAAACAATAAGTATAAAAATAGTTGCTTTTCGTAGTATGAATATGGCTTTTGTGTATCCTTTAGTGTTGAAGGTATCACACTGTATTGAAAGCATAATGCAAGCTAACACTTGATGATGCACACGTCCATGGAGTTAAACAGTGAAATATGAAATATGCGTGACAGACACAGGCACAAGGTAACAAAATGGAAATAATAAACGGTACAATCCAGAGCAAAATGTTGGCAGCTATATCATTTACATCCGCTGATATAGGGTTGGATTCAACATATTACAAATTGAGAATATGCAGTTCACTTCTTTTGCTTTGCTGCAGAACTACTCTTCCACTATGGCCACTGTTGGATTTTGTATTAGCTCATCAGAATGCAAGATTTATCACTGTTGGGTATACATATAGCGAAAACATAAGCAAAAAGAAAAAAGAAAACAAACTAACATAGCTTTGGCTAACTAACCATCAAGATGGTCTAGACAACTTGCTAACAGGTTAGACTGATATAAAACAAGACAGTCGAAATGGTTTATCAACTAGACGATCTCATAAAGAATAAACAAACTAAACGACTTGATATTTAGACAGTCTACACAAACAAACACACTAAAGGGTCTAATGAAAAACCATCCACACAAAGACTAGTTAGTTTAACTAAAGACAGTCTACAAAAGACTAGACTAGACAATTTAAGAGAAAATTATTTATAAGCAGCACACAAAACAAAGTTTATCAACTCCCCTCTGTTTTGAGACTTTCACCAAAACCAGTGTTTGAACCTTTGTTGTTAGGTATTTTTGTTTTTGTATTCTTCAGAAAATAACAAAATAAGTGTTTTACACCAGACTAAAAAACAATGTAAGGATGTTAACCACCTCCCACAAAACTAAGTTACAAAACTTGGACACAAAAATTTCAAATTAAATATTAAATCCCCAGTGATACTGAGAAAAAAAGGCAACATGGAAACATCATTAAAGTTCAGTTTCCAATTCGATATCACTGAGACTATAAATGTTCGTATGTAATTCTTCAGTGATAACAGCAAAATTCATCTTATTATGAAATTATTCATCTTGTTATGAAATGACAATATGAATACTTTTGTGAATACTAGAGAATTGCATAAAATGATCACAATACAAGATTTTAACAGTTTCAAACATTTAATATTAATACCGACAGTACAGCAAAAACTAGGATGTTTTGTCTTTCCCAAATTAATTAAATTATTCTATATTTCATAAAAAATGCAAACTTTATGTAATTATGCCCCACACCCCAAGGAAAATGAAACAACAAATTGTTTATAAATTCACTGAAAAGGTGTCAGATCGCTGAGTTGGGTTACTCCAGCTTGTGACCCAAGTGGGAGCATCATTGTGATGGAACAACATTCAGACTTGCCTTGGTTGGGCTGTGTATGCAATATGTTGGCCTGCCCATTCCAAGTTGAGAGTTGAGTCCGGGGACTTTAGTGAAAACTAAGGTCTCTTGGCTCCTAGAGAGGAGGGCATAGCGTGAGGCTGGTTTCACAGAGCAGCGACCACCTCCCACTCCCAACAGTGGAGGGATCACAGGCTGCTGCATCCATAGTCCAGAATGGCCTGGTGAGTCTATTCTGCTTGGACCATCACTTTTAATTTTTTATGCTATAGTATGAAAGCTGATCAATTGTGGAATGCTATAATTCTGCTATAGTATGCCTGGTTAGCCTAGTTTGCTTGGACCATTACTTTTTTTTTTTTTCTCGGTTCTGTTGTAAAAGAATAATAACAGTTTTTTTTTTCAGAAGACTTAGACGACTAACTAGTAACTTTTCACAAAATCCATTTTTCTCTAAATTGTAAACACAACATACACAAGTAGAACGTTTGATAAACAAGTCTTCCATCCTATGAGGTGAGTTTCAATATATTTCTACACTTCATCCTCATCATATACATGTAAACTCTAAACTCTGAGAAAACAGTTGTCATATTAAAAGACATTGTTACAAATAACTAGCATGACTTTTTCTTTGTTTGTGAGAAGATATTAAACAAACAGTTTAAGTTTCCCATGTTTCTGTGCCTGATTTGTTGGACGAAAGCTGTCTCCTGTCAATTTGAAGCATTCAAAACCATAAAATTATTTCGGTCTTCCAGCATCCTTGAAACATCTTAGTCAAATGCAAAGTTTCACATTTATTAGGACTCTGACAAGAAAATGAGCTCAGAATATAAAACCAGATTACTTACATTATGCAAATCATACCTTTCTCGGCCTTTTGGCTAAGATCAAGTGTAGTATCTGTTCTTATCAGTTTAATATCTGATATGTGGACCATTGGTTCACACGATATTAAATTAATATTTTGAGGGAGAGTGTCCATTACAATAGCTTGCTATTGGGACTCTTATGCATGACTCTTGTTTTGCACTATAGCAAGAGTCTGTGCAGCCCACCCAAAACAGTTTAACAATTTGTGTAATGATATTTTTTATGGAAACAGTTTGACATTTTGTGTAAAAATGTTTATCTTGTTTGGTCTTTCCCCTCTCTCCTTAGAATTGTTGTTTAATGTCTACACTGGTAAGGACAATGTTAGATACTTGTGTCTCAGAGAATGAAACAGCAATGTACTTATTACTATACTCACAGCCTTTTTTGTCAGTTATGTTCTCACAGCTGGAAAAAAGGAATAAAAAATGTCAGTATAATCTCTGTCAAGGCCAAATTGCAGGTGAGTTGCAACAGGGGGCACTAAGATGATGGAACAGCACTGTGGCTGCAATAAGTTAACTTGTCTACTTAGTTTTTTCTCATGTTTTGAAGTCTTATCTTTATTTGTTTATACCATTAATTTTCATAACATGCTTTATTGAGATGTCAGGGTAAGCCTAACAACTCACAGTAAAAAAATTATGTTTGGAATGCCATTAAATAGGATTCTCTTACTTGAACAATACAAGTAAGCTGTGCCTTACTATTGAATATAAATCTGATTTATCAAGAAGTTGTAGGCATGTTTTATGTGCTGCAAACTCAAGAATCAATGGGTGTAATAAAATTCAACTTTGTCCTTACTTCTAATGGGAGGGAGATGCTATACAGTTAGTTTGAAAGAACCATTCTGTGTATGTACTTCAAGTAACCTGCAATATATGTTGTTTCATAAGATCTGGCTTGAAAAGATTAGGTTAAAGTTTCTCTTCACCTTTTAAGAGGTTGTCTTGACCCTTTTAAATATAGCCCCTGAGGTAATGTTGTGTGTACTCAATAAATTTTTAAATTTTCCTTCAACCTTTTTTGTATTTAGTTTTTCTCTTTTACATGTATAATATATTTTTCATTAGTAATTTGACCACAACTTGTGAATCTCTACAAAAGAAGAAAGAAAAAGAGATGGAGAAAAAAAATATAACTGCTTAAAGTTATATTTGTTGCTTGTGTTTTCAACAATGATGAATCTGAATTGAACATTGCTGGTATTGTAACATAGTAGTTCAATTGTAGTTGAAATTCTAATTTGAGATAAAATTCAATTTCAATAATTTCAAATAAAAATCCAATTTCAATGGTAAGACCAGTTAAACAAATTCAATTCAAAATCCTAATGAAATTACAAATCCAATTTCAAATTCCAAATCTAATATATCACTGTGAAAGCTGCATATTAAGGCCAATTCCATATGAAAAGTGAAATTCAACTATATCAAGTACTAATGATAGTTTAAGAAAAATGAGTTAAAGTTTGAATAAAAAGGTATGAAAAATCGAAGATAAGTATTACATTGAAGGAAAAAAAACTGTTCCATTTCAAAGTTACAGTGTTCTCCAAAACACCAGAGTGAGTGGAGAATGAGAAGTACTTGTGAAAAAGAATGACAACCATTACAATAAATACAAATCCTCATGCATATCAATTGGGTTTGTGTTTAGTTATAGAACCATTTGCATTTAGTTCAGTTCTATAAACTAATTTTACTCATTGTTTGTGTTTAGGTTGATTCACATATGTCATTTTTTTTTCAATCATGTTCAATTCTTTCTTCATAGTGTTAATCCACTTCTCATCACTTTCAACTTCTTCAAATTCAGTAAATTCTAAGACAACCACATTACACTTTTGATTATTCAAATTCAGCAATATGTTGTTCTGCCCATTCCAAGTTGAGAGTTGAGGCTGGAGACTTCAGTGAAGGCTTAGGCCTCTTGGCTCTTAAAATGGAGGGCAAAGTGCGAGGCTGGTTTTAAATTGCTGGAAGATACTCTTTCTTATATTATAGAGATAACAAGTTATGTGAACCTTTTAGCCATTGCAAATTTATTTTTAAAAAGTTAATTACTCAAATCTCGGTTATGTTAGAAAGGAAAAATAACATGAATTACAATGACTGATTATTAGACTTTTCACTAAATCCATTCTTCTCTAAATTTTAAACACAGCATAATAAATAAAAAAAACTGTGGCAGTAGAATTGTATATTTCTAGCTATATTAACAAACTCTTCAGCACTAGTCACATAAGGCTCAACAAAGATCTTCAAGTTTGTCTTGTTTCTGTGCTCATTTGTTGGATGAAAGCTGTCTCCTATAAATTTTGAGGCATTCATAATCAAACTTAAAATGTATGGAAGTTTATGAAGTTATTTCTACCTTCCCACATTCTTGAAGCATCTTATTCAACTGACAAAGTTCCACATTTGTCAGGAGTCTGTCAAGAAGATGGATCTCACAGTATAAGAACAGAATACTTACATGATACAAATCATACCTTTCTCGGCCTTTTGGCTAAGATCAAGTGTAGTATCTGTTCTTATCAGTTTAATATCTGATATGTGGATCATTGATTCACACGATATTAAATTTATTTTTTGAGGTAAAGTGTCCATTACAATAGCTTGCTATTGGGACTCTTATGCATAGCTCTTGTTTTGCACTATTGCAAGAGTCTTGTGCATCCCACTAGTATCAGTTCAATTTTTTATTTTTATTGCTTACAAAATTAGTGTCTCCAATAAGATCAGTTCAATTTCTTATAATCTATATTTTGCCATTATTTCTGTATGGTTCTTATATTTCAATTAGTCTCTGATATTAAGTGATAGACTTTAAGGAACCCATTCAAATAGTTTCTGATATTAAGTGATATGATAGTCTTTAAGGAACCCATTTGCTCGAAAATGTTTTTTAAGAAATGCACCAATTCTATGGAATGTTCAAAGAGTGCTAGTTTGACATTGTGCATAAATATTGAAAGTTCAATGTGTATGACATATATATTTAAGCAGAATGTTTGGCATGATGCATAAATATTGAATGTTCAGTGTGTATTGTATATAAGGACGTCAAAATGTCTGACATGGAAACATCATAAAAGTTTCTATCCGTAATTCTTAAGTTGTGTATCAGAAGAATTCATCTTATTATGAAATGAAATGGTAACTGCCATATACAGTATTTTAACAGTTTCAAACATTTAATCACTTTGTACCAGATCTTAGGATACAAATTAAGATCTTGTCTTCCTCAAATACATCCAACTACCCTATATTTCATACAAATGTAAACAAACATCTTTTCAAAATTGAGTGGTTAGTTCCACAGCAAACTTTATGCTAATTATATCCCACATCAGAAAGAAAATAAAACAAAAGTGTCTTTATAGCTTCACTGACAAGGTGTCAGATCGCTGAGCTGGGTTACTCCAGCTTGTGACCCAAGTGGGAGCATCAATGTGATGGAACAACATTCAGACTTGCTGGGTTGGGCTGTGTTTGCATTGTGCTGGCCTGCCCATTCCAAGTTGAGAGTTCAGTCTGGGAACCTTGGTGAAGACTAAGGTCTCTTGGCTCTTAGAGTGGAGGGCACAGCGTGAGGCTGGTTTCACAGAGCAGCGACCACCTCCCACTCCCAACAGTGGAGGGATCACAGGCTGCTGCACTCATAGCTCAGAATGGCCTGGTGACTCTACAATGCATGGACCATCACTTTTTTTAGGCTAAAAATGTTAATTATTGGAGCATTGCTCTTCTGCGGTCAAACGTTAGACACTAAAGAGATATATTTCAAATGTTAAGTTTTCATAACAAGTGCCTATCAAATATTAGAGATATACTTTAAATCTATCAAGTTTACAATAACAATGACCTATGTCCCATTAATTGGATGAAACGACCATTTTTCATTTTCAGTGTGATAGTTTTGTTAAACTATCCTTTTAATTGAGATGAAATCATTATTTTTAATTTTCAGTTTAGAAATGGTAGTTTTGTTAAATTTTTTTATTGGTCATATGTTGTGTTTGTTTGTCTGATTTAGACTGGTCATTTGTGTTTGTCTATTCTGATTTTTTAGACTTGCATATTCAATCTACATGTGTTAATCACTGTATTTTTCACACTTAACATCCAACCTCCATTATTTTTTTTTATGATTTCTCTTTTTTGCAATGTGGGACATGTTAGTTGGATTTTTTACTCATATTTCTCTAGATCACATGGCAATTCATTGTCTATACTCATCAGCAGATGAATATATCTTTTAATTATTTTTATTTCATTTATTCTCTATACTTCTTTAACTAAGTTGAGCACTTTGATGCTATGTATTACAGATCCGAACGCAAAAATACGTATAATTTCTAAAATGTAGGACACAGGAACATGAATCTATATTATGAATTATATAAATTGACAATAAAGATTTACGTGCACAATTATGTTCTAGATTATTTTTTGGAGTTGAAAGATGTTTTTCATGACTGGTTCACAAGGATTTGTTTTTTATTTTTATAATCATAATAAAAATTTATACAATAAGTTTGAGTTTTTCTAGAAAATTAATGTATTTTTCCTTTTTAAAATTGTGTTAGAATTGTAATAAAATTGTCAGAAATCCAACCAATACTTTTTGAATTTGACACTTCACGGATACGTGTCCTACAAGTGTCATATGAATGTCGGTGTTTAATACGAGTATCCGACACCGACACACCATTTAAGAGGAGTTCCCGAATTTCATAGCTTGCATGTCTATGAATCTTTCACAACCAGAGTGTTGTTTCTTTAGATATTTCCAAAGCTTTTTGAAAAATTTGAAATTCATAATTTTCATAAAAATAATTTTTGACAAAAAGATAAAACAATTTTTTGTCTTTTCCTGTCTTCCTAGACAAATTTAGTTTTATATCATTATAGTTATTTATATTTTATTAAAACGAAATAACACAATCAAATAATTTATTTTGACATATTCTAAAATATATAAATTACCTCAATATATATATATAACATATCAAACAATTTCGTATCAATTGAAAATTTTATATATAACCTATGCAATAAAAGCTTTAAATCCAAAACTAAATTAAAAAAAAAAAAATTATAAAAAATTAAATATTATAATATTTAATATAAGTTATATAGGTGAATGTAATCTTGTGTGATGAAAGTGTAGTCTTACGTTTGTGCGTGGTTCCTCGTAATGTTGTTGCGTGTTGATGTTGTTGTTGATGAGGAAATCATTGTCCATTCATGCTAACTTTCCAAATATATATTACCTTTTCTCCCTAATTTCCTTCCAAATTCAGTTTCTTACTCATCTCAAAATCACTTTTATTTTTACCATTATTCTCCTTCTCACCCACTTACCATTTCAATACCACAAAAACCAGAGACAAAACTGCTCAAACAAATCATTTTCCTAAGAATTTTCTAAACACCTTAGGAAAAATAAAATAATAAAATTATTTACAAGTTAGCAAGGGAAATAATTTACAAAAAATCTTATTTTAAAAATGACTTTTAACTCCTGTAAATGTATCAATCAATTTTACTATATGATTCTTTTAAAT
>Ga0123341_1003121_pt1 | contig 14042 bp, 6 predicted proteins | sample Turbeapinknodule_FD_89959 | JGI IMG/M metagenome (GOLD analysis project Ga0123341, IMG submission 89959) | Root nodule microbial communities of legume samples collected from Mexico - Turtle bean Mexico pink nodule | ecosystem: Host-associated > Plants > Roots > Nodule | place: Mexico: Nepantla... | reverse complement strand
ATATTAATAAAATGAAATATATTAAATAAAGATAAATGTTTTTTTTTTATATAGTATAGATATATAAATATTTAAAACAACGGTGAAAGTAATATATCCGAAAAATGGAACCCGAATATTCTGGGTCTTCCAAGGCAACTAAAAAATATATAAATATTACATTTGAAGTTTTTTTTCAACCATTATCGCATAAAAATTATTCATTCTCTCTTCTACTTATTTCTAGGGTTTCTCTCGAACAACATTTTCACCTTTCTCTCTCTAGGGTTTTTTTTATTTGCATTTGGATAGAAGCTGTTCGTTCCAATGCCACTTCCAGCGAAACCAATGAGGGATTCCGACGAGTCCTCGAGCCCTTCCAACAACCTGTGGGTGGGGAATCTGGCGCCGGATGTCACCGACGCCGATCTCATGGAACTTTTCGCCAAATACGGCGCACTCGACAGCGTCACCTCTTATTCCGCTCGCAGTTACGCCTTCGTCTTCTTCAAGCGCGTCGAAGATGCCAAAGCCGCCAAAAACGCTCTCCAAGGAACCTCTCTCCGCGGCAGTTCCTTGAAGATTGAGTTTGCCAGACCGGTTTGTCTTCATCTTTTTGCTTTCATTTGCTCTCACAATTCCTGTATTCATCTTCTTCTTTTTCTTTCAACTAATATATTATTATTTTTAGTATTTTTGCTATTTCTCCATTCTAGGCTTTTGTTATTTTTGTATTTTTCTCCCTCGTTGCCATTTGTTTCACGGAATTGCTCGACATGCATAAACAAAATCCAAATCCCTAATTTTAAGTATTTTTCGCGTGTTTATGTCGCCGTGTTCTGCAAAATTGATTTTGGATAAGATTAATTTTGTAAAATTGATTCTCAAGGCAAGTTTTATTTAAAATTTAGTGTAATTTTTTTTATTGTGTTGAATGAATTTAAACAAACAGTAACCATATACGTTGCATAGAAATGGCGAAATTGATCGTGATACTCGATATGAAATTGTGAAGTCAAATACAACGTAGAAATAGTGTAAACTAACCTCGTTCGTTGTCTGCGAAGGTCGGTGTGCAGTGTTTGGATTTTACATTGGACGAAATCCTTAGTAAATTAGTTGTTGTGGTGATTAGTTTAAGATACAAATTTGTAATGTTTAAATAAAAAATAATTAAAATTGCTTAAATTTAAGGGGTGAAAAATTGGTTGGAGTCTGGTGACATATAAACTCTTGTTCTGTTGATTAATTCTTCACATCTCAAAAGGGGTCTGAAAGCTTGTTTTGTGGTTCGTTTGTTCTAGTCAAGATTTATTTAATTCTTAAACGAAGATCTAAAATGTTATGTAAACATGACCCAAGTTATACAACAATGCATCGCTCAAAGTGACAGTGTTGTAGAATAGTGCTTTACATGAGCTCTTCATATGTAACTAATTCTGTCATCTAATGAGAACAGCAACAATGAAGTAAATACACACCCACGCTAAAAGTCAGAATGGGCTACTCAGATACGTCCTCATAGTAAACACACAACATAATGCGTATGAACTGAGACTTTTTTTTTTCTTCCTGTCCTGAAACTCCTGAAATTAATTATCATGAAACACGAATCTCCTATCTAGCTGTGCGTTTGGCTAAAACGAAGAGGTTGACTTAAAAGAAGTCTTTCAATCTACCAGTTAAGAAATACAAATTATTTGATTAATAACCACTGTGTTGCCAACAGGATGGAGTGTTTCTTTAGGTCTACAGAGAGGTGACAGGATAAATGGACAATTGGAAAGATTGCCTTTTGAAGTATCTGAATTACAACATATCTGATGTTAGATTTAGAAAAACTCATAATGAACGAAATAGAGAAGAATAGATGTTTGTTTTATTGAGATCTGTGAAAATGCATTACTTTGATTTACTCCAATTAATTACCCCTGGTTTTAGTTTGATTTGGAGTACAGTAGTGATCTCACTGTTGTGAGGTTACCAAGCATTATTCGTATAGAAACTTACGTAACTGCGAAAATCTGTATAATCATCAAACAACTTTATATTGTTCTGCCCTACTTTAAAAAAATACCAGCCATTCAAATAACGTAACTTACATAAAAAGAAACCAAGGCCAATAAAATTAAAATAACACTGGTTCGGTAGTAGCATGAACAGTAATTTTGTTTTAGTATTTGGTTCGGGTCTAGTGTGTTTATTATATACTAATAGATAGTCCAAACCGCAACCTGATGTTTAGTTGTGATGGACGTTCTCTGTAGAGTATTAAGACTTGTTTCAATAAAAAAAACATAGACCGCCGGCGTTAAACTTCTAAACATGGCTTCCTGGAAGACATTTCTCTCGTTTAAAGTTGGGCGAGGAGCTGATAACAATATTTTAAAATTAAATTAAAAAACAAATCCAGGATAAGATTGATGAATTGAAACATACGATACAGAGAATGATATCCAGTTCTTGAGTTTCTCCTATATTAAGAATTTGAAAAAAATGAAAGTCTGAAAAAGATCAGAATCATGTACGAAATAGAAAGTGCAAAACGATAGGTGATGTGTGGATAAACATTCTTGATTGATTGTAGTGAAAGCAATTTCAGTCCTTAAATGGAAGCGGAACTTTTGGAAGTCTTACTTGGTAGCTTTGGTTTGATACTGCTAATCACATAAGTATATGTTATTGTTTGAACGTTGAAGCGAGGTTGTATCATGTCATACTTTATTTCACCATGTAATGTTTAATGATCTCATCATCTTTAGTTCAATTTATTTACCTAGACACAACATTCAACTAGCAATTTAGCAATATAATTAATGATTTTTTTTCATATTTATTTACTCAACTTGTATCCTCTCTCCTTACATGATCAAAATAATAATACAGTTTAGTTCACATTTTAGTTCCTACCATTGGATGTGTTATGTTATGTGTCAAAGTGGAATAGACAAACATTGACCTTATTTTTCTTTTCTTGGGCAAACCAAGATGGGACTTCTTTTTCAATTGTTCAACTGGGAAATTCATAGTACTAGCTTCTCCTTTGATTGTTTTGAAGCAAAAGTACAATATCTTTCAATAGTATCAACTATTTAAATCTTAACATGTTTTTTCGTAAACATCTGTATGTGGAGGGTGTTATCTGTATTTTTCTAATGTTTATTTAAATGACTAAAAAATGTTCTCAGGCAAAGCCAAACAAACAGCTTTGGGTGGGTGGTATTAGCCCAGCTGTTACAAAGGAAGAATTGGAAGCTGAATTTTGTAAAATTGGTAAAATTGAGGATTTTAAGTTCTACAGAGACCGTAATACTGCATGTGTTGAATTTTTCAATTTAGAAGATGCTTCTCAGGCCATGAAAATAATGAATGGGAAAAGAATAGGGGGGGAGCATATTCGTGTTGACTTCCTTCGATCACAAGCTACAAAAAGGGTAAGTAGATTTTTTATGGTTTTCTTTGATTTCCTTTTATTATTCAACTATCTAGGGCCTGATGCCTCATGTTGGTAAAGAGTAATTAAAATTAAGTTAGTGGGGAGTGATTATTTTAAAATGGCATTCATCTTGAATTTTATTTCTTGTATTGATAAATAATCCATATTTACTGTTGTAATGGTTTTTTTTCACTTGAAACTGTTTGAGCCAAGCGTTTGTGTAAATTGCTTTCATTCTAGAATTGATGAACTGGCTTATTTCCTTTTTATGTAGCTTTTTCTGTTTACATGTTACTTTGTTGTAGTTAATGTTTCCTTTGCTGATTATTGTAGGATCAGTTGCTTGATTATGGGCAGTTTCAAGGAAAAAGCTTGGGGCCTAGTGATGCTTATTCTGGCCAGAAAAGACCACTGGTGAGGGTCCTTGCAATGTGAATCTAATTGCAAGTTTGTAACTTTTTTTTTTGTATAATTCTTGCTCATCTGTCTGTCATTGCTTTGTTTAATGTAACGTTTTAGTTTTAGGAAGACTGGGCATTATTTACACAAGAATGCTCAATGTTTTCTGTATATCCTGTGGCTTGAACTTTTTCAGTTCCTCTTATAAATAACATTTCTTGTGTCAGCAGCATTCACAGCCTCCAATGGGGAGGAAAGGCGATGGTCAACCAAGTAATGTTTTGTGGATTGGTTATCCTCCTGCTGTTCAGATTGATAAACAAATGCTCCACAATGCTATGATTTTATTTGGTGAAATTGAGAGAATCAAGAGTTTTCCCTTGAGGAATTATTCTATTGTAGAGTTTAGAAGTGTTGATGAAGCCCGACGTGCAAAAGAGGGCCTTCAAGGGCGCCTTTTTAATGATCCTCGAATAACAATTATGTATTCTAGCAATGATCTAGTACATGGCAGTGATTACCCTGGCTTTTCTTCTGGAAGTAATGGACCAAGGTCCGATGTATTGCTGAATGAGCATCCATTCCGACCGTTACAAATAGATGCATTTAGTCATAATCGTCCAATGGTTCCAAATAATTTTACTGGTCAGTTACCGCCTAGCGGTATTATGGGTCCAAATGTACCAATGCGACCTTTTGGTCCTCACAGCGGTGTTGACACTGTTATTTCTGGTCCTGAGTTTAATGAGATTAATGCCCTCCACAAATTTCAGGATGTAATCTCCAAGAGTAACATGGGTCCAAACTGGAAAAGGCCATCTCCTCCTGCACCAGGGATGCTTTCTTCTCCTGCACCAGGTCCTAGGCATCCTACAAGATCAACCTCTGGTGCATGGGATGTACTTGACATAAGCCATATTCCAAGAGATTCTAAACGTTCAAGGATTGATGGACCCTTACCTGTTGACGAAGCCCCATTTCCTTTAAGGAATATGGATGATCGGGGATTAGCCCTGGAGCAATCTTATGGGATGGATCCATCAATTGATGGAGGTAGCTCTGGTCCCTATGCAAACATTCAAGGAAAGAGTCACCTTGGTCCAATGAACTCAAGGATTACAGCTGGAGTACGTGGTACGGTCCAACCTGATAGTGATCATATTTGGCGTGGAATTATTGCAAAAGGCGGAACTCCTGTTTGCCGTGCTAGATGTATACCAATTGGGAAAGGGATTGGGTCTGAGCTGTGAGTATAGCTTTATCTATCTCTAATCTCAATTAAAAATTTGCATGTTTGTTAGAGGAAGGAAAAAGTTGGAATAGTTCTTGGAATCTGTTCATTTCTGTTGACTTATTTTGCATTTATCGTATTCTCATTGCTAGCAAAGTCAACATGTAGGATATTCTCTTTCCTCTGTGTGTTGTTTCTTTTCTACAAGAACATATGTTTTATGAATTTTACTGGTTTGTGCTGTCATCAGGACAAATGGTGTGCTTATTTTTCTTATGTTTTCTTTATGAAAATAATAGTCTTAAACTTTTATGTTTTTTAGTATATTGGAGGTAAAGATGCTAACTGACTTGCTCATTTTTTTTCCTAAGCACAACCAATGGGTACTTAGTTTTGTATGATTTTTTCTCGAAAACACCAGTCCATCTTGATTAATGTATTGTATATATATTTCTTTATGTTACTGTTTTAATGTTAATTCAAGTTTGCTTTGTTCTTTTGCTGCAGTCCTGATGTTATTGATTGCTCAGCTAGGACGGGATTGGATATACTCACTAAACATTATGCTGATGCAATTGGTTTTGATATTGTTTTCTTTCTGCCTGATAGTGAAGATGATTTTGCATCATATACTGAATTCCTTCGCTATCTCAGTGCAAAAAATCGTGCTGGTGTTGCCAAATTTGTTGATAACACCACCTTATTCCTGGTGCCTCCTTCTGATTTTCTCACAAGAGTTTTGAAAGTGAGTGGACCTGAGCGATTGTATGGTGTGGTTCTGAAGTTTCCTCAATTGCCAAGTAATGCACCTATGCAACAACCATCGAACTTGCCTGTACCAACAAGTCAGTATATGCAGCAAATTCCTCCTTCACAGACTGAATATGGTTTGATTCCTATGAAAGAGGAACAGGTTTTGTCAATGGATTATAGCAGACCATTGCATGAGGATTCTATGCTTCCTACTAAACCAGTCTACCCACCTGCAGGTGGGCCTCCTTCAGTTCATTCTGTGCCTCCAGATTATGCTCCTAATAATGGTGTTGCTGGGTCCCAAGCAGGAGTTGCATTAACGCCTGAGCTGATTGCAACTCTAGCTTCTTTTCTCCCTACAACTGCACCATTATCTGCCACTGATGGTGCCAAGCCTGGAGTGGGTTCCTCCACCATGAAGCCTCCATTTCCTCCTGTGGCACCAAATGATGGAAGTCAATCCTATTTATGGAAACAGGATAATCAAATTGCTGATCAAACCACTCATCCTCCTCAACAGTTGAGGAGTATGTATAACGTTCAGAATGCTCACTATCAGCACTATCCACCAGCATCTGCTCCAGGTGGCAATCCTACTCAAGTGGTCTCTAGTAGTTCTCATATCCAAGATACTACAGCCACCATGCATCAGCAAGGTGCTGTTTTATCTAGACACATGCCTAATTTCATGATGCCCACTCAAAGTGGACAAGTAGCTGCATCCCCTCATGGCAGTCAGCATTATCAAGTTGAAGCCTCCCCCAGCAATCAGAAAGGCTTTGGAGTTGTGCAGGGAACGGATGCCTCTGTTTTATACAATTCTCAGGCTTTCCAACAACCTAATAACAATTCACTGCCTTTCCAGCAACCTAATAATTCTATTGCCTTAACTAATCAAGTTAGTGGTGCCAATTCTTCACAGCAGCAGACAGCCATGCCATATACAGTAGACCAAGTAAACCCAGACACCCCCAATCAGCAACTTTCTGTTTTTGGAGTCGGTCAAGGCACACCAGAGGTGGAAGCTGATAAGAATCAGAGGTACCAGTCAACATTACAGTTTGCTGCCAATCTTCTTCTCCAAATACAACAGAAGCAACAACAAGCCCCGGGAGGGCATGGACCAGGAATTCAATAATGAGATGTTTCCTGTAAGTAATTTCTTTCTTTAATATATGATCTAGTTGACTGTTTAATTGACTCATTCAGATTCTGTCCATATTTACATTTTTCTTGTAAATATTTTTATGTCATTTATGTGATGGTATATTCCACGTGATTGTCTGGTTCCATACCTTGGTTGCAATTGCAAATGATCTGTAGGTTCTACACCTGAAATCCTTGAAGTCATGGACAAAATAAATATGGAAATCTTGAACTTATAAATTTACAGAGATGTAATAAGCCCTTGGAAACAATTATATGTAGTTGGAAGTATGTCCAAACTTTTATGGGGAGTATTCTGGAACAAGTCGTTTTTCTTATATAGTTTGGGTTGGGATTAGGCAGGTGATCTTAATGATGTCATTTCCAAATAAATCAAACTGCATTTGTCTGTTGAAAAATTCCATTGTATTTGTTTGATCCTATTTTGTCCTCCGGTAAATTATGATTTGGATTATTCATTCATTATCTCTTAGTCTTTCTTTATGTTTGACCCTCATTATCTTACTTTTGCCTCTTCTTTGCTCTGAACTTTGTTACAAATTGTCATACTATCAGAATTCCATGATTTTTCTTGAAAGGTTTACAATATTCTAAAAAGTCTATGTATTCTTTACTGTGTGCTTGAATAAAGACATTTCCGTTACATCATTTTCTAACTCTTCGATTTCCAAGCCATCTGCCTGTTCAACCATTTCTCTCCCGTTTCTCCTCCTGGCTCTACTACCTCATTTGGGATTTCCCTTTTGCATCACTAGCTTTAAATGTCCTTGTGTTTTCACCTTATCTTATTATGATATTGGTAAAGTGCTTTACATTGCAAAGCCATGGGCCAGCTTACCTCAATTCTTTTTTGCTTGTCTCTCTGTTCTAGCCCTTCTTCCTGATTATTGTTTTATTTGTGCCTGACCCATTCTTGGCAAATCGTGGTACAGCATCTTGTAAATTCAGTAGTCACATCTTTGGCGGTGACCATGGGATTAGGGTTTTATTGCTACTAGTTTTTGTCATTGAACTACTTCAAGATCTGTTGATTTCTCTTGTTTTCTGCTGCGTGCTGGTTTATTACAAGGTAAACTGTCAATGTTGCTTGCTAAGTTTTTGTTTCTTTCCCTCATCGACTAAGATATCTCCTTTGACTGCTTCATGGTTGTCAGATTAACAGCTGGAAAGTTTTTTTCCAGGGATGTTAAGAAAACTCGTGATTTGAATTTTGGGCTGTGTGTAGGATTGATATTTTATCTGTCAAGTATTAGGCAGTAAACTTAGTTGACAGGAAATACCAAGTGAATTTGTATTTAATAAAACTTCAAAGATATATTCATGGCACAGGCAAATGAAATATTAAATGAGTCTGCTTGCAGAAAGGAAGAATAAAATGCTAATGGTGTGAGATCCTCAATTCAAAATCTACAAAATTTCTTGTTCTCATTCATGCCCAGTCTTTTCCTTACTTTCCTCTTAATCTCTCCGCTGTCTCTCTCGTATGATTCTGACATGTCCCTCAACTCCCCTTTGCCAGTTTTCATTTTTTCCTTTCCTGATAATCCTTCCTCCTCGTCATTTGTCACCCATTTATTTTTCCTCAAATATACCCACTCTCGTTGTTCCTTAGGCCCAACATTCACATTTCACCCTCCTACATTTCCTTTTCCCCCTCTTTAAACGTTCACAATGGGTCTATTATTAGGATTTGAAGAAATTCCTGGTTGGTACAATACATTAGCACTTTGTCTCCAGTGGCCGTTTCATGATATTTAAGGTACCCATAGCTGGTTTGCTATGGCAGTTTAGTCATCATTGATAATAGGGAGGATCATCTGTTAGGCTTGTGCTCTAGAAACCATCTGATATAATGGAATTAATGTTGTGGTTATTTGGTCATTGTCGATAGGTAAGTAGTTTTTTACTCCCTCCAGTCTCAAATACAAGTAAAAATACTTATTCGACTAATTACAGAGAGTTAGTAACATTTAATTGCAGTAATTTCATTTAAAAATCAATTTGTTTCTTTAGTTAATTTGCATTGGAAATAGATATCAAGAATAAAAGAGTCATTGAAAGTTAGACACTTGGAAATTAGACACCAACTAAATGAAGGGCATTTTAGTGATAATTTCATTAAGTTGAGATTGTTTATAATTGAAAGAATGTCCAATATTTTCTTTTTGGGCTTATATTAGAGATTGGAGGCAGTATCATTTTAGTATTACTTTCCCCATCTATTTTTTTTCTTCATTACTTGGTATCACCGTGTCATCAACTGACCCATTTCATATATAAGTAGATTAATTCTGTAGTGTTATACCTATTGTATATTACTGTTTATGTTTTCTGTCTCTAATACATACATGTCTTATTCTTCTTTCTGTTTTCCTTATCTCTCAGTAGTGTACTTTGACTGTTACATACCAATTATATGACTTATAAAAACTTGGTGTGATAATAGCTTATTTTCTTCTGTGTTTTGTATCCATTATTTTTAGCTGTAGGCTTTAATCTTTCTTCTCTTCTTTTTTCACCTCGTGAAAGGTAGTTTTTAGGGGTAGAAATTCAGTCACTTGAACTTATTTTATCGTGACTTGTGAGGTGTAATTTCCACTATGTAAGAATCTTGAATGTGCTTCTAAAGATAATGAGAAGATATTTGCTGATTACATTTGAAAATTTGGAGTTAACTTGTTTACTATTTTCCTAGCTAACCATAATCCAGGATTGGTAGACTGAATCAACAAATTTCGGTACCACATCCCAATTGTGGTTTTCCATTTACTTTCCCTATGTTTCTTTCCGAATTCAATCACCCTTAAACTTATTGAGACTTGTTAGGTTTAACTCCCACCGTATAAGAATCTTGAAAGTGTTTCTTCAGGTCTTGTGAAGACACTTCAAATTAAATGTGTACATTTAGAGTTAAATTTGTCTAATATTTTCCTAGCTAACCTTAATTAAGGATTAGTATATCAAATCAACAAATTTGGTGCCACTGTCAATTGTGGTTTTGCACTAATTTCCCCTATGATTCCCCTCCTGTATATGGGATACAGAAATTACAAGTTTGGCTTAGGGACGAGAGATATAATAATGACCTCAAGAACTCGACACGGATTGAAATTTATAGGAACTTTGATTGCCCTAATTGGTCATCAACATGGTTAGATTAATTTTTTGAACTTGGTTAGTGAAATTTTTAACTGAAAACTTTAGATCCTACCTGCCCTATTTAATTTTAAGGACAATTTTTAATGTCGTCTGTCTCTTGCAATTAGCATGCGTGGCAAGTAGTACTCAATCATTTACTTCCTAATATGAAGGCCAACTTCTCGAAGTAAGAGTAGCGTCTAAACTTAGGAAAAGGTATTAGGAATACCATGGAAAGGCGTCCCAAATTTTATTATCGTTAGAGGGCTAATAAACACTCAGTTGCCTGCATTCTTATGAATGTTCTATCAGTCCTGCTGGTTTCATTTTAGTATACGTTGAAATAAAAAAGAGCCAGAGCACGTGGATTTTCTGTTCCCTGTGTAATGCTTGTTAGCTGGAACTCCATTAAAATATATGAATGTGAAAATTCATTAAATATATAAAAAGGTGAAAATTCGTTAAATATATATAATTAAAAATATATAGAGGCGATGGCAGTAACTGTCAACTACTTTTAAACAAAATTGAGTGATAAATAGATATTTAGTTAATTAAAACTGCTTCATATACCGGGCCTTGATTATGCATTTCTTGTGAAAATATCAGACCTATTTTTAATTTACTTGATTAAACCTAGAAAATAAAGAGTCTGGCAGTAGATGATCTATAAAATGAAAATACCTCCATACATTTCTTTATTCAGTCTCAATGACTTTGGTGCTGAGTAGCATCTAGTTTTGTGATAAAAGAATGTGTCATTTTGAATTTGTGTTTCTGACAGCATTCGGACAAAATTACTGTCTTCCTAATTGAGTTTGTTCTATTTGTTGTTATCAATAATGCCTTGTAAGCAACACCTTGATGTAATTAACCCAATAAATATTATCTGGATATGAAATTTGAGGAAGGTACTTGTTAATAGAATACCGAAAACATTAGAATTAATTTTTAACACTGGAATACCATAATAACGTATTTCCCCCCCATAGTTAATAGCCGGTGAGTGTTGAGTGCTACATTGCAGGGTATTCACCCATTAATGCGATTCTGAATACCAAGAATTCCTTCGTAGATCCATTCAGGTACTGAACCATTCCATTCATTAAGGGTTCGTACTTCGTAGCACCGCGATTTTCTGCTTTATTAGGTTCTCACTTCTCTGCAGTTGAATCATCTGCATCAATCTCATCCATTAAAATCAAATTTTACATATTAAGTTATAAAATCTTATAATGCAAGTTAGAAAATCTGAACCCTGTGGTTGTTTTTAAACTGTAGGTGACCCTAATCCGTTTGACATTATCGATTCGCAATGATATAAAATTAGACTCTACGATCTGGCAACACTATACTCATTACTGCGATATGATTTTTGATCTTCTTTTCATTATACATGCATACCCTATCCAAATAAATATGTTTTTATGCGCTGCGCAACGTAATTGATGAGGTTCTGCCAAGTCTAATCGTGTCGTTTTTTCCCTATCTTTATGGACGCGTAGGTAATGGTCGAAAGATGCATGCGAAGGTGACCCAGACTTCACCATTGTTCAACAGCAATTTCTATTTAATCATTTATCAAAGCAACTTTCGTTTACCCCACTTACTCTCTTTCCTTCTAACCTTTTTCACTCCACAAAATACAAAGCTGTAAGTTGGTTTTTATTCATCATACTGTTCAATGTACATAACTTTTTTAGGCTACCCACCCGACGTGTGACTACTTTTTTAAAATTATTTGTTTAAACTTTTGCTGTTCTATTTCTTTGGATATCCAACGTTTGTTTGTGTTTCAAATATTATTGGCAAGTCCAGAGGAGATTGCTCCAAAATGGATCAACTAGGGTCAGAAGTAACTACGGTGTCTATCTGAAAAAAAATGGATTTAATGAATTGACACTTTTTACTTTTACATCACCATTTTTGTTAATTAGTTAAATATTAGATAAAAATAAGTATATCAATTGAAAAAAGTGTAAATAATGTCATTTTGGAAATGATGATTAAGTTGAATAAAATCTGTTCAAAATTTAAAGGTTATAAAAAATATGATAGCTAAAAGGCATAATAAAGGCAAAATATCCTTAGTATGTTGGTAATTCTAATACTTCACTTCTAGTCTCAGTATTATGCGGTGGTTCAATGTGATATGGTAAAAGGAAAACAACTATATTATAGTAGAATAAAGTGAGACATGATGGAATAAAAGTTTTATTCTTTTATTTATGTGCACAAAATTCTTAGCCATTAATAATTTGGAGAGAGAAATAATTGAAGATGAACAATGGAATACAATAAAATAGGTTTCAGTAGTTTCTTTTATGTATTATATACTATATATAAACACTACACTCCTTTTTTTTACACCCACATCACTACCTTTCTTAATTATTAATAATTTTTTATAACGTGTAATTACAAACATACCTTATAATTTTATTATTAAGATATTACAAATCAAGAGTACCAGGTCCTTAAATTATATATGGTATCCAACATATTACAAGAAAGAGAGATTATCTTTTGATAGTGATGTTTATGTCATAAAATTAAGAAAAGCAGAAATAAAAAACAAGTTATTGGTGTTTTTCTTTCTCAAATTTATTCTGTTAAAACTGCAACGAATTTAACTATGTACTATCATCTTTTCAAACCCACACATTATTCTTTAAATTAATCTGAGATATAAATAGTGCAATGATTTCATATTTATATTTATTTACCAAATGTTAATAAATTGGTATTTCTTTAACACATGGTACTCTTAATTAAGCATTTATTACTTTTCAGTGTCAAAGTCACAAATGAAACTCGATGTGACTCATCTGCTAAAAACATACAGCAGTAATGTATAAAATTATTTTATAGTAACTAGATATATAAATTAAGCTATAGCTTTTATCATGTCATTCTCACAAACTTTCATGTGAAGTGTGTTCGGTAAAGAAAAAATAATTGAAAAAATATAATAATACAATTTGAAAAAGGAAAATAAAATGATGATAACAAGCTATAAATATAGTGGAGAAAATAATATTATTGTTTATTTCAAGGTGTGAGTTTTACTCCTCCTCACATACTTTTCTTCTATCAAACTCAAACTCAAATTCGTGTCCTTTTATCTCATTGTGATTTCTGATGATGTAAAGATAATTTTTTTTTGTATAATATTTATATTTACAAAATAATTTTATAAGAAAACAGGAATATGAGAAAAAAATAAATGTAAAATTGTTACTCTTTGTTGTAGCAGTGGTTGAGGCAACACTACTGCAGTAGCTGCTAATTATGAATTTTTTTTCTAAGATAGTTTTGTTAAAAAAAAAACTCATCTGAATGGCATATTAACTATAATATTTATTTAAATAATATAATTTATTGTTCATGGTAAAAATGTTCATTTTTGATAATCGTTTAAAAAATAAGACATAACTTAATTTCTGAAAACTTTTTTAAATTAAAAAATTGAAACTATAAAACAGTCTTAAAATTAAAAAATTAAAAATATAATAATAAAAAACAGGTAATGTTTTACAATGATAATTTTAATTTTTTTAATAATTTAAATAAATTATTAAATGTAATTAATATTGAGATTTTTTAAAGATATTAATTTATTTGATAATAAAAATAAGAATTTAAATATTGGTTCAAGTTAATGATTTGAGTACATTTACAATTAAATCTAATTATTAATTTACCTATATAAATATGAAATAATATATACATAATTATGAAATTTGTTAAGTGTAATAAATATATTTTATTTTGGCTTGATGACATCTATAAAGTTTATTTCATTGAAACAAAACAATAAAGGAATATTTAAAATGAAAAATTAGTTTAAAGTGAGAAATAAATAACATAAATATTTACAAACTTGGTAAATTGTAATAATTTTATTGAGATAACGATGTAATACATGAAATTATATAT
>Ga0123341_1003120_pt1 | contig 14043 bp, 7 predicted proteins | sample Turbeapinknodule_FD_89959 | JGI IMG/M metagenome (GOLD analysis project Ga0123341, IMG submission 89959) | Root nodule microbial communities of legume samples collected from Mexico - Turtle bean Mexico pink nodule | ecosystem: Host-associated > Plants > Roots > Nodule | place: Mexico: Nepantla... | reverse complement strand
CTGATATATAATTTTCTTAATAACTAATTAAGTCATATAATGACTAATAATATCATATGATAACTAGTATATTCCTTAATACTCCCCTTAAGTTGGAGAGTACAAATCAAGAACTCCCAACTTGCTACATAAAAATTCAAATTGCTCTATGCCAAGCGCTTTTGTAAAAATTTTTGTCAATTGCTTCTTTGTAGAAACATAACATGGATGAATCTCACCTGCTTGAAGTTTTTCTCAAACTATGTGACAATCAATTTCAATGTGTTTTGTACGTTCGTAAAAAACTGGATTAGCTGCAATATGTAAAGCTGCTTGATTATAACAAAATAACGAAGTCGGTTTGTGCAATTCAACCTTCAAAACCTGAAGTATATTCCATTGCTCTGTATTCTGCTTCTGTCGACGAACGTGATACATTCGTTTGTTTCTTTGATTTCCAAGAGATGAGTTATGATCCAAGAAAAAACACAGTAACCAAATACAGAACACCTTGTAGTACGACATCCTCCCGAATCTGAATAACAATATGCATCAAGAGTTAAAATCTTTTCAGATGGTAGAAAAAAGACCTTGATCTGGCGTCCCTTTAATATATCTAAGAACCCGCAACGCTGCTTCCCAATGTACCTTTCAGGGTGTGTTCATGAATTGACTAAAGGTACATACTGAATATACTATGACAGGTCTGGTAACTATCAAGTATATTAATCTTCCAACCAGTCTCCGATACTTGCTCGGATCATGAAGTATTTCGTCGTCTTCATCTGTCAGTTTCAAGTTTTGCTCCATTGGAAATTTAAGATCCCTCTTTTGGAACGAGAATTCTATCAGCAGATAATATTTCAATTCACCGAGGTCTTTAATAAGAAAGTGTTTAAGCATATGACTTTTGAACAACTTGATTTCATGTAAGTCATTACCAGTCAACAGGATGTCATCAACGTAAATGAGAATAACAGTAAACTTTTTACCTTGAGATTTAGTAAAAAAGTGAATAATCCACCTTTGTATGTAATCAACGGATTTAACCGTAGTTGCAAAAGTTGAGAACCAATTTTGTGATGCTTGTTTTAAACTATAAATAAATTGGTGAAGTCGACATACAAGATTCTCCCCTTGTCAGTGAAGACCAGGAGGTGGAGTCATATACACCTCTTCTTGTAATGTCCTATGAAGGAATGAATTGTGCACATCAAGGTGATGGGTATACCAGTTGTGGGAAGTAGCAACAATTAATAAACAATGAAGAATGGTGAGTTTGACAATAGGAGAAAAAGTTTCTTTGTACCTTCAACCTGGGTGAAGCCCTTGGCAACCAAACAAGCTTTATATTGTTCAATGGTCCCATCAAAATTATACTTGATTTTATATATTCAGCAACAACCGATTGGTTTGTACCCCGGTGGAAGAGAAACCATTTGTCATGTGTTGTTGCGTTCTAGAGCTTGAAGTTCAGCAGACACGGCTTGGCGCCACGAGTGGATCACGGTCATCTTGCTTGAAGGAAGATGGTTCTTTCTGTGTTGTTAAGAGGGCTAAAAAGGCACAATGATGAGGAGAAAAACGAAAAACATACAAATTAGGAGAAAGGAGATACCTTGTACCTTTACGAGAACTTGATTGAGTCGAAGAATGATTAATGTGGGAAGACATGTCATAGTCTTTTTGCCATGCAGGAGGTTGAATATGACAAATGGAACGACAGAGAGGAGGTTCATCAAGGATCGAAATTGGTGACAGATTAGAGGGTTTTAACGTCGTGGAAGGTGAGAAAGAAGACAAAGTAGGCAATGGAGAATGAGATGAGGATGGTATGCCTATTTTTGGGGATGAGGATTATGGAATAACGACATTGGAGGAAGGAGGTGATTCGGGATTGTGATCAAGTAAGGGAAGCGTGGAATTGGGAGAAAAATCAGGAGAGGATATCGGTTGAATCAGTGTATCGAAGGAAATGTTGTGAGGTAGAGGAAAATATGGTGATGAATTTTGAGGAAACTACAAATATTTGGAATGAAAAGGAAAAATATTTTCTTGAAAATATACGTCACGATTGATGGATATTTTTTTGGTTTGTAAATCAATAATTTTATACCCCTTTTGGCCATGTGGATATCCCAGGAAGACACAAATAGATGCACAAGGATCAAATTTTTGTTTAGGGTGAACATTGGTCGCATAACATTTACAACCAAAGACCCGTAAATGTGCAAGAGAAGGAGGACGGTTATATAAGACCTCAAATGGAGATTTGTTGGATAACAATGGTGTTGGAATTCGGTTTATGAGGTAAACTGTAGTTCAGACACATTCTCCCAGAATTCAAGTGAGACATTTGATTCAAATATGAGAGAACGAGCAACATTCAAAATGTGTCGATGTTTTCATTCAACAACTCCATGTGGAGTGTGAATGCAAGAATTTTGGAGCTCGATTGCTTTATTTTAAAGAAAACTAAGAAGAGGAATAAATTTTGTGTCATTATCCACTCTTATCGTTTGAACATTTGTTTGAAATTGAGTGTTGACAAATTGTATGAAATTAGTTGATAAAAATTGTCTCTGATTTATGATGCTTGAGAAAAATCCATGTGCAACGAGAAAAATCGTCAACAATTGTAAGAAACTAACGCAAACCTGTATGCATAGGAATTTTATGAGGATCCCATACATCACAATATAAAAGTGAAAAAGGAAATTTGGTGGTTATTGAGCTTTTGGGAAAAGGAAGGTGTGTCTTCTTAGCCTTTGTACAAATTGTACAATTATTTCCTAGTTCTTTAGGATGATCAGGGAGTAAATGTGACATTAATTTAAAACGAGAAAAAGAGGGATGACCCAGGTGTAAATGCCATAAGTCGAACGGTTGAGAAATATGGAAAATAGTCGATTTATTCTTTGATGGATGCATGTAGTATAGACCACCACATTGTCTATCCAAGCTAATCATTTTCCGAAACCAAGTCCTGCAAAATAAAAAATTCATGAAAGAATAGAATGCAACAATTTAGGTCCTTTGTGAGTTTGCTGACTGAAACCAAGTTCAAGTTAAAAGATGGGACACATAGGACATTTTTAGTGTGAGTTTGGAATTAAAAATAACGGTGCTAGTGTGTGTGACTTGTGTCGTAGCACCATTTGGTAAATTAACACTTGTAATATTTGAAGATTTGGTTTCAGTTAAAAGAGACACGTGGGAAAGAATGTGGCGCCAGTATCCAAAATCCAAGAACTTGCGCTACTAGAATTCACAGACACAAGAGTTGATGAAATCAAACTTGCGGCATTTGCATATGCATCAACATTACCAACATTATTTTAATTTAATGCATGGATTGCTTGATCCAATATTTGAATCTGCTCTGCGGTGAATCCTTGTACTGCAATAGAAGAAGTTGAATCAGATACTTCTTGGCATTCTGTCATTGTTTGTTGTGGGTTGATAGTTGATGACATTTGATTTGATAGGAACCACGACATGGCCTGGTTTACCAGAGTGATGAATATAGAACGGGTGTGAGGGATCAATGGTTTTGATATCTAATCCAGAACCCTTTGAATCGTCTCCCGTGGTAGTATGAGTGTTTTTAGAAAGTATGAAAATTTTGATAATCAAGAGCACCAAAATCGTGCTCTGATACCATGTCAAGAATAAAGAGATTGGTTTCAAATGGGATGAATTCTCATTGAAGGAGTGTGGTATATAAACAAACAAAATTGTAACTATTGAAAATGAATATAAAACCTAATTATGTTTATTCAATCAACTAATTATATCACATAATAACTAATTATATCATATGATAACTAATATATAATTTTCTTAATAACTAATTAAGTCATGTAATGACTAATAATATCATATGATAGCTGATATATTCCTCAATAATCATGGTGATTTACTATCATAAACACGAATATGTAATCCAATCTCATTTTATTTTTTATTGACTATAGACTATTCACGCGGAGACTACCAAAAAAAAAAACTCATCAACTACGTCGGCTAGACTAACATGAATAACAAACTATAGTCTTATGGACTTTCAAAGAGAACCAATTTCTAGAAACTAAAGTAGTAACAAGTCATAGTTTCAGGAAAGTGATTTTACTACAAAAGTTTTTGTTTTGAGACATTTCAAAAGCCATACCAACATGTAAACGCAAAATCTTTAAGTTGATGTACATCTTTGAATTTCAGATAATTGAAAACCACTTTTACTTTCAAAACAACAAATATTTTCCTTTCTCTTTTTTTTTTGAATTCGCATGAGTATATACACAAAAATAATTTTGAACTTTTATCCAAAAAAAATAGCCGAAACTATCACTTGAAGAATGATAATTGTTTAGTTTTCAAACAAAACTAAGTTTCTTCTTAATGTAATATAGGACTAACTTGAATATCCCAAAGACGTATCTCATGAATTATATTTTCATTTATCGTATTCTCCTTAAACAAATTAAAACTAGGGGAGAGAAGGAATTAAAATTGAAATGAAGAACGAAACAGGATGTAAAACAAAGTGAAGAATAGACAACTATAGGTAAATCATATATTAACACATGAAATGTAAAGAACTGAAAAGTAAATGATGAATGTGAAAGATTTAAAACTAAAAATTGAATGTAAATTAAAAATGGAAATTGAGCATGCAAAAGAAACTAAATTATAATTATTAGACCCTCTAGTCAACAATCGCTTACTAGTCCATCTAATGATTGTACTCCAAAAAAGTAAAATGACTTATGCAAAAACTAATAGAATGTTTAGTCAACAATCATTTACTAGACTATCTAATAGTTCTACTCAGAGAAAACAAAAGAGAAAGAGAGTAAGAGAAAGAAAGCAAGATCATTTAATAGAAAATTGTAGAAACGAAAACAACTAGAATGTAAATTGTGGGAAATCTAAAGAATTGAAATGTAAATTGCGGAAAACGTAGATGACTGGAAGTAAAGTCAGAAAACTTAAATTGCAAAAAAACATAAAGTGCAAAAACTTAAAGACTAAAAACATAAAATTAAAGCATGATTGAAACAGTAAAATGCAGTTAAATTTACGTGAACTGAAAACAAATTAGAATTGTAAATAGAAAATATAAATTGCAGAACTGTGAAAGAGAGAAAAAAACGAAACTCAATTTAGGAATGTAAAAAAACTAACTAAACTATTGTCGCGAAGTGCCTAATCTACTCATTGTCTCCTCTATATCCGTTTCTCTTCTCCCGCTAATATATATTTATAGAGTTTCGAAGTTTTAGATATGGGTGGGCCTTAAATTGAGTCCACAAAACTTATCTAAACTAACTGTTTTAGCTTTTTCTTATTTGGTCTAATATTTTTATTAGGATAAACTATAAATGATTCTAATACCATTTTAAGAAAATACTCTCGTTAGGATAGACTTTAAATACTCTAATACTATCTTAAGAAGTAAATTTTAAATTTAAATCAATTTTTTTAATAAAATAACACTCACTTATATACTGTGAAATGACATCATATCTCATATATTGAAGAAAATACAAATCTAATCTTAAAATATAAGTAAGGACAAAAGAAATCTCAAAGAAATAGTAGAAAATCAAGAGTTATCCGTGGACCACAATTCACTCACAAAGTGTCATCAACACTAATCATGAACTGATATTGAGACATCTCGATTTTAACTCTCCTGAACAGATGGAGTTCATTAGGTAAGACATACCTGACCAAACCTTGGGGATAAATAGGAAGTTGAAGACGCTTACACAATTATTGTCCTAAGACTAATGCATACAAATTTCTAAATTTTTTATAATGAACTTTGTACATTGTTATGTCCATAAGTTTGATGGGTAAGTGCAACTCCCACGTCCATCCAAAAACATGAGATCTAGATTGAGTAGTTTGAATAATAATGCCATTTAAGTGCCAGCACTGTGTGGTATACTACTTGCTGTACTTCAACTTTGGGATATATTTTAAGATACCGTTTGTTTCTAGTCCAAAAGAAATCAATTATGTTTTTAGTCTCATTCATAAAAAGTGAAAGTTCTTGTCCATTGCAAAAGAAATTAAAAAATCTTATAAAAGTAAAATAAAAGTCACATGACACAATTATATCAATGAGATAAGACTAAAAACAACATGCTTACTTGCATTTGGGTGTGTTTTTTGCATAGGGAATTAGTAATTGATTACGCATAGAAGTAAACATGGAGATCAAAGATGTGGAGGAAAGCGTGCAGAAAGGAATCAGAGAGCCACTGGTGGGGAAACCGGACCAACAGTTGGTCCATACAAGCAAAGGGCATCCATGGATGGTTTATTTTTGTACATTCGTTGCAGTGTGTGGTTCTTATGAATTTGGCGCTTGTGTAAGTGTTTAGTTTGTTGTTGAACTCTATGGAACACAAATAACACTCCTCATTCCCAGGAAAGAGGATGTTGTAAAGTTAAAATCCAAAACGGAAGCACTTTTGTGGCCTTCTGTACAAGACAAACGAAAAAAAACTGAGAACAGAAAAAATGTAGTTTAATTGACTGATATGTTTCCCTGTGGAATGATTATGTGTCTGTTTTCAGGCTGGATATTCATCTCCCACTCAAGATGCTATCAGGAAGGATTTCAGTCTTTCTTTGGCAGAGGTAAGCCTGCATTATTCACCCTTTTTTAGGATTAGTAAAATTATGGGAAAAGTATTAGAAAATGCTCAATAGCGACTACTCTTTCAGTAAGCTTAAAGATGGCCAAGGACTGACAGGAGTAAGAATATGTAGAAAGAAATATGTACAATTTCTGAGAGAATCGAACTCAGCTTATTAAAGCTAAAATAAATGTATGTTGGTGATCTAAAATCTTTGATTGGCTTCAGAAAAAGTTCGGCATTTTAGTAGTTGCTACAAGAAACTTATCAATATTATGTACTCAAATATATTCCCTTTGCTTTATAGATTTTGATGCCTGTGCTAGCAAACTAGCCCTGGATTTGATACAATTTTCTTTGTCTTCTCGTGTACTGATTGAATGCAGTACTCCTTGTTTGGCTCCATCTTGACTTTTGGTGCGATGGCTGGCGCAATAACAAGTGGGCCTATTGCTGATTTTATTGGACGAAAAGGGGTAAGTTAAGAGAAATTAGGATGCTTGTTTGGGATTAACCAGTTCAGGTGCGAAAAGGTTGATTTTGGAACATATGCAGGCAATGAGAGTGTCAAGTGCTTTCTGTGTCGTGGGGTGGCTTGCTATTTACTTTTCTGAGGTTCTTACCACAAAACTTATACCATGTTTTCCCATAACTATTGTCCAAGAATTATAACCCACCAGAACTTCTTTTTCTTTACAGGGTCCTGTGCCTCTGGACATTGGGAGGCTAGCAACAGGATATGGAATGGGAGTGTTTTCATATGTGGTTGGTTATAATTCTACTCTCCAAAAAAACAGCTTAATGCATAAGATTTCGTTTCAGACACTTGCATGTTTAAAATATTAAAATTTTACCATATATGTGATGGATTGTACAAGGTTCCTGTCTTTGTAGCAGAAATAGCACCAAAAGAACTCCGAGGGACACTGACTACCTTAAATCAGGTAGATCTCAGCAGCAACTTTTATAACTTTGGAAACATTAGATTCTATATATACGTGTGTGTGTGTTTCACAATGAACCATTAAACTGTACTAAACAGTATGCAATAAAGTTAACAAAGAATCTAAGTTTTGCTTTTCATTTCTCCTTGCAGTTCATGATCACTGCTGCTGTGTCAGTGGCATTCACCATCGGAAATGTACTTTCGTGGAGAGCTTTAGCTTTAACTGGTAAGTCTAACCTGTTTAAATATAGTTCTAATAATAAGGGTAAGGGCAGAACAGAAAAAAATTAGAAATTAACTGATACTTTGCTGGAGAACTAATTGTAAGTGTTTGCAATTGTAGGCCTCATTCCCACTGCTGTATTGCTATTTGGTCTGTTTTTCATTCCAGAGTCTCCTAGATGGCTAGTAAGAAACCAATTTACAAATTCATGCTTTTATAAGAGGTAAATGTGTGGTGGTTTTCACAACATCAAGAGTTCTAACCAAACAATGGTTGCAGGCAAAGAGAGGACAGCAAAAAGATTTTGAGGCAGCAATGCAAATACTTCGTGGCAAAGATGCTGATATATCAGAGGAGGCAAAGGAAGTTCAGGTTCTTATACTTTTATATATAACTCTGTGCCTTTGCTTCACGCCGCAATGTTGAAGAGAAATCATTCTTAAGATACTGTGTTTAAGTGGGTGTATCTGTCATTGGCACACAGGATTATATAACTACTTTGGAGCAGCTCCCAAAATCTAGGCTACTGGAACTATTTCATAGAAGATATTTGCGCTCAGTCACTGTAACTATACCTTCTATCATTCTAACTTTTGATTGAAAATTTCTTTCTTCATCCTTTTTGGACAATGTCACTAAAATATCACTTCCCTTTCTGCTAGGATTTTTTGTTAAACGAGGTCTAGGGTTGAAAAACAAAAGAAGTAAAAAATTATTTTCATCCAAGAGTGAATATGATAGAGTTTATTTCCAACCCTCATGTTTTTGTTGTATCAAGTAAATCTGAAATGACTTTGTTTCAATATTTTCATCTTGACATTTTTAATGAACCAAAATAAGTGCACTTAGGCATAGATATAACTATTTTTTATACGCAAATGACCAGATAGGAATAGGCCTTATGGTCTGCCAGCAGTTTGGAGGAATCAATGGAATTTGCTTTTATACCAGCAGTATTTTTGAACTAGCAGGTAAGCATGCACTTACTAGAATTGCTGTAATCATCACACCTATACACATTGCTAAGTCAGCATTCCATCTGATCCAATAACTCATTGTCACACTTCCCATTGAAAGTATATTTAAAAAATTGAATAAATTTCAATAGGCATTCTAATTTTTATTTTCATGTCAGGATTTTCTCCCACCATCGGAACTATAGCATATGCTTGCCTTCAGGTTCTTAATTTTAACTTAGTTGCTATTTGAAAATCTGATATTTGTTTGTGTGAAAGGATTGGTATAAACTCAAGTTCGAAAAATTTTCAATTTTTCATTTTTGGAGTATCCTGACTTCATAGTCCCAAACCAATTCATGGTTTTTTGTTGTCTTTCTTTTGCAGATTGTTATCACAGGTCTTGGAGCTGCCTTAATCGATAAAGCTGGGAGGAAGCCCCTACTTCTAGTAAATTCAAAGAACAAAACAGTTTATCATTAAACTTTCCTTTGCTTATAAAGATCCCTTTTGTGTATTATATTCTTATTGTTCGTTCTTGTTTCATTTTAGTTATCCGGATCAGGATTGGTCGCAGGATGTATATTTATAGCAGTTGCATTCTATCTCAAGGTATATTCCAAATGAGAACCCTATAGCTTCTGGTTTTTAATCCTGATAATCATGAAAGTGATATCCTTGTTGAAACAGGTCTACGAGGTGGGTGCTGCAGCTGTCCCAGCACTTGCCGTAACAGGCATACTGGTATGACCGTTAGTATTCCTTTCTCAATGTCTCAGAAATATGAACTCATTCTCCATTTGACATGAATCTTTACTAGGTCTACATAGGATCATTTTCAATAGGAATGGGAGCAATTCCATGGGTTGTGATGTCCGAGGTACTTGCCTCCCTCTCTCTTCTTTCAAGTTTTAATGGCACTAAGCCTCTTGCAGAAGAGATGCAAATTAATTAAAGTGGAATTTCTAGAATAACTGTGGCACTTCAGAACTAGAAATTGTTGATACCCTGCAGTAGTTGCATGTAATTTTCCTGATTTCGGGAGAAGCTAGTTGTGACTGTTATTAGCCAAAATCAACTTATAAATTCTCCCCTTATAAATCATTATCTCTGTTAACCTGATATTACCTTTTGGTTACAGATATTTCCTGTCAACATTAAAGGGCAAGCTGGAAGTTTGGCCACATTAACGAACTGGTTTGGTGCATGGTTATGTTCCTATACTTTCAACTTTCTCATGAGCTGGAGTTCCTACGGTAATAAATGCAAGCCATTAATTTTAGTTTCATTTCATTCAATGGCGTAATGATCACTATTATTATATGATAATTGGTTTACCACTTGGGAAGAATCGTAGGCAACCAGTAGAACTAGCAAATTTACTTGTGTACGATCTGCAGGTACCTTCATTCTTTATGCAGCAATTAATGCATTGGCTATATTATTTATAATTGTTGCGGTCCCAGAAACCAAGGGGAAAAGCTTGGAACAATTACAAGCAGCCATTAACTCATAAGAAGCAGGAGTTGAGACTTGCAGAACAGTGTACGGTAGGGAAAGAAAAAGATCCACAAATTGATGATTGAGTAATAAATAATTTGTCGTAAGTTTGCTTCTGTATTGGTGATTGAATTCGTTCTCATGGTTTCTAATTCTCATTGGTTGTCTTAATGTCATTAATTCATGAAATATATCCAAAGGTAGTAATGTAAACTTTGCAGTTGTACTTTAGCTCCAAAAAGAGGAATAGGTAAACGATTTTATTATGGCATTCAAAACTAAGAACTTAAATCTATTAACCTCTTGAAAAGATGCATTAACATCTTTCAATTACACCTATCTGTACGTAATCAGATTTAAATCAACTACCACCAACAGAGTTGAATTACGGAGGGCGGGGATAGAGGAATTGGTAGAAATTCATTCCATTCAGTACGTATTATTAACCATCAAACGATACTGTCACAATGGCTAAATTTTCCAAGAGTTTGACAACTTCATGATTCCTTATAATCTTGGGTGGCTTATATTGACTAGCTGATGTTCCGTTCTGAATGGCTAAATCTGATAATTGATCAAAAGCTCCATGCCTTATGATGAATAACAGTAAGTTTCTTAGTTGGCCTTTATCCCTCTGCACCTTGTACATAGCTCCCAAGCCACTCTCGAGAGTGGACACACAACTTCTTAAGACACTAACTGATTCCTCTAGCTTATCCTCCACAAAATTGGATTCCTCTTGGACTTCCACAAATACCTTCAACTGCTTCGGCATTGACCCCTGGTCCAAGAAACTTGCATACTCAACAATCTCAATTTTCATAGCATCTCCAAGTGCTAGTTGAAAATTTTCAACTGCTGAAATCAAGTCCTTCTCAGTGACAATCTCAGAAGGAGATTTAGGTGCTCTCATCACATACTCTACTTCTGGAGATGAGTTATGGAAACCAACAACTCTCACTATATCGCCCAAACGGTAGCGATAAAATCCTCTGTAAGTAGTAACTACCACTTCATACATCTTCCCAACCTCCACACTGCAAAGGTCCACTGTTTCTTTGCTAACATTGTCCTCATTCATGCTAAATGGAAGAAACTCAAAGTAGGCAAAAGTTGGAAGTATCGCAAACCGTGTTGTCTCAGGGGGTTGCATCACGTCCAAGTTTAAACCAACACAGCATTCTGAAGCAAAGTAGTCTCCTCCTAAAATAGGTACCTCTCCTGCGTAGTACTTGAGCTTTTGGTAGTATTGCTTCATGCTTCCAGTGGTAACACACCTGATATAACGAGTGTTTGGCCACAATCTATGCACAATTCCACCCCAGTTGTTACCTTCACAGATTAACCTTATTCTATTTGCCAATTCTGGCTGAGGTCCACCAAGTGTCTTAATCACAGCTTCCCTCATTGCCCCCTCAGAAATTTCATTACACGGAAATCCATGGTCAAGATCATCACATAGTTGTCCCCACTTGGACTCCAGAAGACCAAATGCTTTGATCAAGCCTATGGCATAAGGGGTTGTGATTCCATCTATAACATCAAGATTCTTAAGACCACATAGAAGGTGGCAGTACATTTGATGCTCAACATGAGATCCAAGAATCACTTCTAGGGGACTGGAAAAAGTATTAAGTTGCTGAGGGGTAGCATTGCCACTTTGCAAAGGGTATGTGGAAGCAGCCATGACTTTCAAGCCACATTTAGTAGTAGTCGTATTTTCAGCATAGAGAAACCATAAGATCTTGTTCACTTCAGGTCTAGGAGGGAATAGCCTGCAAGGAATTTTGAAACTCATTGTTGAACAAACTTAATATTCTTCAAATTCTGGCATAAATTAAAATTATTTTATTGATTCACCTTTGACGAACAGCAATACTGCCTCGGTGACCAATAAAGGAGGCAGCTTTAGAAAGGCTTGAATCGAAGTAAGGGATCAATTTCGGTCTCATGGTGCTTGAACTTGATCCCGAACTGAGGAAGAAAATTAAGACACCGGTTATCAACATATTTAAGTGCCCCAAAAGCATTAAAACGTACAAGAACCAAACAAAACTTGGTCTAAGGAATTCTCGAGGGTGAATCCCAAGTTTGTTTGTTCAGTATGAGAAAATTCTTAGTAGTTCAGTGTAAACGTTTTTACATTTGTTTTTACTTTTAATTACAAAATATCATCTTAAGAAAAGATGAAAATTAATGGTTTATTCAAATCATGAAATAAAGTGAAAAATTTACATTTTTTAAAAAGAAGAGTGGTATCAACATATTCCACACAAAATTGAAAACATTTTATCCAACTATTTTTTAGTAAATAAATTATATTTTTAAATAAAAATAAAAATTTATAAAAAGATACAAAACTCCGAGTTACACCCCCTGAAAGTTAAGTGGGGGGTCACCACCAGTGGCAGAAAGTTCTCCCTTTTAAAATTAAGAACAAAAACCGAAACATTTTATTAGAACAAACATCAATACCAATATATTCCAGTATTTGATTTTAAGTACAAAAATCAAATTAAATCGGTGAATTTTTCAAGGAAAATGTATTATCATCAGTAAAACCCTCATTCGTCTAGAATGCACAACTTTTTTTAACGATATGTAATACTGCCAATGATTATACTACCTTCATATGTAATAGTATAAAGAGACATCGCTGATTCCAAGAATGCCAAAACTGAGAACCATAGTTAACTATTTTTGTGATGGTTTGACCAAAATGGAGAGTGAGAGATCATGATTTATGATGCGATTTAAAGAAGAAACCAAGAAGGGATTTGGGAAATTGACAAAGAGTAAAGATAGAGAGAAATTGAGCAACCTGTAAAAGAAGCAGCGGAGAGGGTCAACGGAGAGAAAGGGGTCATCTTTTCCATCTGCCATGTGATTAATGTGATCAACGTAGTCTTCATAGGAAGAAAGGGGCACGAGACGTGTGAAAGTGGAGTGATCAAGAGGAAGAGGACCGTTGTTAAAGGGCTGAAGATAGCGCACGGTGCCATTGTGAAGAAGGATCGAACGGAGAGTCTCCGTCTGGTGATGTTGGGCGTTGATGGTTAACTCTTCAAGTTTCTGTATCAGTTCCTCGTCTGTCATCATGTTTTGGTCTGGTTTCTGCTATGTTGTTTGTTGTGCTAAGGTTGGAGATCACAACACTTTAAGAATCACCACTTTCTGTTGCTCCGTTGCCGTCTGTTTTGGAGTCAAACCTAAACTACTAGTTTTGGTTTGGTTTGGTTATAGCTTTGTCGAGTTTTGACTTCGGGCACCGTGCCACGGTATTAAAAGCTTTTATTTATGCTCCTGACTTGGATGACGCGAAGGATGATAAAGACAGACGCAAAGTGTTGTGGTAAAGCTGACGCATAATTCGGTTGCAACTTCATGAGCCCAATAGAAATTCAAAACATGACCTATCATATTTTGTTTAAGAATAAAATAATGATAAATGGTTAAAGTTAGAAACTTAAATAAAACCACTAAATATTCCGAAAAATTACTTCAGATTTCTTTAATTTCATAATTAATGTTTTATTTCAATAAATTATTTTAACAGTATACCTTTTGGAGACCAAAATGATAATTTATTGTTAATTTTATTCCAGAACCAACAGCTGTTTATGGAGGACAATTCATAAATGAGTTTAAAATATATGGATTAAATGGGGTAAATTTTCAGCACCATTTACACTTTTATTTTCCACCTTTTTGTTTTTATTTTCCTATTTAGCACTTTTTGTTTTTATTTCCCTATCTAGCACTCTTTTATTTTTTATTTCCCTATCT
>Ga0123341_1003118_pt1 | contig 14045 bp, 11 predicted proteins | sample Turbeapinknodule_FD_89959 | JGI IMG/M metagenome (GOLD analysis project Ga0123341, IMG submission 89959) | Root nodule microbial communities of legume samples collected from Mexico - Turtle bean Mexico pink nodule | ecosystem: Host-associated > Plants > Roots > Nodule | place: Mexico: Nepantla... | reverse complement strand
TTTAATAAAATATTAGATAAAATGTAAAATGTTAAAATAATTTTTAGAATTAAAAAAATTAAAAATAATTAAAATATTTACATTTAATAGGGTGTAAAGTGGAACAATGATTGTAAAAGAATCATTTTCCAAATAATAATGGGTGATTATATTTTGACACCTTCTTACACCGAGTAATTAATTTAGAATAAATTATGGTATCATAAAATAGAATATAAGTTTAAGCAACCTTCAACCACACAAATGCATCCACAATGCTGATTAAAAAAAAAACAAATGCATCCACAATATGAAAGTGTCATGTGTTTTTACTTTATTCATCATAACTTCCTGGCATTATATACTAATTTCTCTCATATGCAGTTGCTACAGCAAGAAGAGGAATTTTTCTATGAACAGCAAGACCATTAGTTTCAGACATGTCCAAGTCCTCCCCAGATGCTCCACCAGGCAATGACCAATCAAATTGGTGGACAAGGTTTGCTAGTACCATCTCAACAATTGTTGTGGCAAATGCTATTCCAGGGCAACCCCTTCTTCCTGCACCAAATGGAATGAGCTCAAAATCATGCCCTTTGAAATCTATGGAACTGCTGAGGAACCTTTCTGGTTTGAACACAAGAGGCTGGTCCCAACATGAAGAGTCTCTTGCAATGGCCCATGCATTCACCAATACCTGAGTGCCTGCTCCAATGTCATACCCTTTCACTTTGATATCTTTCATGCATCTCCTAGGGACTATTAAGGGAATTGGGGGATGAAGCCGAAGACTCTCTTTGATCACAGCCTTCAAGTACATCATTTCACCCAAATCATCCTCAGTTACATGAGTCCTGTTACCAACCACACTTCTCACCTCCTCTTGTAATTTATGCATCACAATTGGGTGCTTTAACAGTTCTGACATTGTCCACTCCAGGCTTGTGTGAGTAGTGTCAGTACCCGCAACAAACATGTCCTTAACGAAAGAAAACAAAATTACAAGACAACTTTGAATGGTAAACCAAATCTATCATACATCATGTCATAAACGTTGAACAATTTGAATAAGCTATTTGCTCATGAAAATTTTGCAAGAATGGTTGAATATGTTTTTATTGTAAAAAGCAGAATCATCACGATAAGTAAGGAGAAGCAATACCACATTTAAAACCTCACAGGTCCAAAACAGACTTCAGAAAGGGAAAAGAAAAAACCAAGTGCACCTTAATCCAGACATAATACCACTCTCAATGAAAATATCAGTGGTTAGAACTTGAAAGAGAATCCAATGGAAAAAGACTTATATAATAGTGAGAGAAGCTAACTGTATGTATACAATAATCCATGCAAAGAAAACGATGGTGTTCTTACTCACCAGTATCAAAGCCTTTATTGCAGTTCTATCAATCAGGGAATTGGTGGTGTTAGCGTTGTTCTTTTCCATCGAAAGCAAAACATCCACAAAATCATTCTGGTCCTCACTATCAACATCAACACCCCCATCTCTTCCATTCCTAACATGCTCCTCGATCACTTCATCTATAAACTGGTCCAAATGCTTGGCCAGTCTAGTGGCTCTCTGAAACAAACCACTAACCTGGCTCACCCAATGAAGCCAAGGTACATAGTCCCCTATACACACAGCACCCAACAACTCCCCAAACTCCAACAACAGCTTCTGAAACCCCTTCCCTTCTCTTCCACGGTATCTCCTTCCCAGAGCCACTCTACACACCACATCATTCGTAACTGCAGCACACATGTCTGTCAAATTCACAAGCAACGAATCACGACAACACTGCCTAATGTTTTCCGTCATTCTGGCAGTTTCCTCCTCCCTCACACGGTGAAAGGACTGAACCCTTTTGGTACTCAGAAGGTGCAACACGCCCACACTCCTTATTTGCCTCCAGTATTCTCCGTACGTAGAACTTGCCAGGTCTTTGGAACCGTACAAGAGAACATCGTTGATCTTACGTTGTGGCCTGTCTGAGAAGACCAGGTCATTAGTTTTCATCACCTCACGAGCTGCATCAGCAGATGAGACCACAAGCACTGGTACCTTCCCGAAATGGAGCAGCATCAGAGGGCCATAGTTTTGAGCCAAAGTTTGGAGTGTGCGGTGTGGGAAAAGACCAAGTTGGAGGATATTGCCCAGGAGAGGTAACCTTGGAGGTGAAGGGGGTGAGTTTTTGGTGGTTGCTTCATTCGAATACACTTTGAAGATGATGAAAACAAGAGAAAGGAAGAGAAGGAAGACAGTGAAGAAAAACATTTGGAAATTGGAATGAATACAAGTTTTGTGTGGATAGGCACTTTATTAGTAATGAAAATATCATCTGGTTTTGAAGGAAATTCAATGACTACCTTAAATAATACTTTTCAACGTCTCCAAAATTAGACCATAACAAAAAAAATCGCTTTTTGTTATTTTTAATCGAATTCATATTAAAAATTCGTACTATCAGATTTTAAAATATTTTATGTATAAAAATACATGTAATGCTTATCGTTAATTTTGTCTTTTCGTCTTTAATTCACCGATGAATTTCTTTGTTCTTTTATATGAGTTTCAATTTGTCACTCAAGTCATTCTAAGTGCGGTGAGATGAGAAGATGCAATTAATGGTGACATTATGTCATTAAAGAAAAAAAAAAACAAAAGACGGACTATTTAAACAAAAAATAAAAAATATTTTGAATACTTATTGTACCCTCATAATAATTTCCATGAAACTTGAATAGGAACTAAAATAGTTCTTGCACGATCTTAATAAATATGTTTATCACTAACTCAATTTCACAGGATCAGTTGAAGATTATGCTCTTAGTATATTATAATATAACTTTACAATAAGTGTGCATGGTATCTTTAAGAAAGTGAAACCTAAAATAAGGGAGCCAACTTGGAACCATTTTTTGTGTCGGCAAAATGACGACATAAATGATATCCAACACGTTACTAGGTGTCATTAAAGGCACGTGGACGAGGGAACTCGTACTTTCCGGTGAGTGTTTTGGTATCCTTCTTCTGCCTTACCAGAAATGAAAAATAGCACCCATTTGTTTTAAGAGTTACTAAAAATAAATAAATTTAATTATTACAATTATTTATGTGATTAATAATAATACCATGGTTAATATTATGATAAAGTTATTAAAAAATATCCGTGGTTAAATATATGATGAAGTGACAATTGATTGTAATAACAAGAGTATATTAAGATATATTTTTTCATAAACGCTTTTACTTTTTACATATTAAATCATATTAGTTAATTTACTTGTTTGTATGCTTTTACTTTATTAAAAAAATCATAAAACTTTAAGAAGTTTATTCAAACGACTCTAAATAATTTTATCTTACAAAAATGGTCAATATCTTTATGAGTCACTAAGATATCTGATTATGATTAATTTAACCTCCCAGAGTTTATTATTATATTAAACTACATTATTAATAACTACATCAGTCATATTTAATTTTTTATTTAGCCGTGACTAAATTAATCATACTTATATGCATAACTAATCAACCTAGTTTATATAAATATAAAAAAGTTATAACAACTCACATTAGTCATCTAAGATCTAGAGCCCTTGGCAACCTAGTGCCGAGATTTTCCTACAGAGTATACAGCACTTTCTTCCAAAGCATGCCACTAAGCATTTTATCAGAGTCTTGTATCAGAAAGCATTCCTGATAAAATTGCAGAAAATCCTTATGCAGAAAACACTTCTGGTATAAACCTATTCCAATAATTTTCTTATTATAAATATTCAGAAATAAAATTTGAAATAAAAATAAACATTAATTTCAGATTATATAATAAAGGATGGAAAAATATATTTGACTTTTTCTTTTTATTATCCTATCATATCTATACTGCATAGAAGCCCAATTTTGGCTTTTTGAAGCCTCAATTTGTGGTGGAGGAAAGATTCATCTCTATTAAATATCTCAGAAGAGCCGTGAGACTTTATAACTATCACACAATGTTGGGTATCGACAAAACTTGGTCTTGAACGAGACATGTCAGTGCACAAATCTCCACTAGCATTAAAAATTACACAATACTGACTCAGTAAGCTGCTGCTTGTATCAAGTTGAAGAAAAGATGAAGAAACATAGGAAGAGGGACGCTTGAAACAAAAGATATAAGGTTCCGATACAAGAAAATGAATGAATAAACAAGAATAATGAAAAAAATTACCACTATTGATTACACACAAACTATGCTAGGTACGGATCTCACTATTGACTTTTTGTATACAAGCAACTCAGCATCATCACCAGCACGGTGATATAAAAATAGGGTATAAGCGATGTGAAGCGAGAATAAAGTTGGTCAGACTCGGTGTGGCTGTACAGTGTTTTTTCCCTTTGAGCTTTCATCGAATTCTACACGATTCAATGACCTCGCTAACAGCTTTATGAGTCTCCGGCGAAATCATGTTCAAAGATAGATGGAATTCCTGCAAATGAAGGCACAAAGCTGTCAGTGTTTAACACTTTAAATTTAAAAGGTAAGAAAGGCCCCAGGAATCCCAAAATGATTAAGGTGAACCCCAGTTACCACTCATTCCCAAACAAAGTTAGTGTCTAACAAATAATGTCAAGCAAGTTTCACATTTTCATCCCCATGTGTAAAACAACTATTCCAACAGCTACATACCACAAATCTGTCCAACACAGGTACAAGACTTGATAAGTTCTGGTCTGGAAGTTTGTCAGCAATTGCTGCACGGATGCTCTTACTGTATAACAAAAAGATAAGTAAATTATAGACCTTCAAAAATGCATCAGACATTTGAGAAGTTATAAGAAATCAACCTTTCAGTGGAAAGAAATGCTAGAAGCAGCGCAGAATAAGCTTCCACAATCATTTTCTCGGCTTCTTTTTCACTTTGTAGAACAGCTGCCTCATCGTTCTGCATGGTGAAACATAAGATTATTCAAGATACATTGATAGCAAAAAATATTCATATATATCTCCACCCCTATACATTACAAAACTAAGACACGCTAACTCTTTCAAGTGCTTCTAATATAAATCAGAAGAACATTTCAGTATCTGGGAAGTTTGAAGCCAATTCCTGGTTGTTTTCCATAAGCATCAGATTGCATTATCCACAACAGAGCAATAAAGTGAAGCATGATTCCAACACCCATTTTTCTTTACCCGTTGCTTATTCATTTGAATTAACTTTTTTTTTTAACTATTTCAGCTTAATTAAACAAAAACAACTTTTTATCACCTGATAACGCTGAACCATCACACATGATACAGTAAACAAGTTGAGAAGATTAGCAATAGCTTCTCACAAGCACTCACCAATACATACAGAACGAAAATGTGAACAAACACAATAACTATCACAAGAATTCTTCGGAAAAAATTGAACATTCTACCCACCAGTTGCAACTGCTTATCTTCTCCATCTCCTTCACCTTCACCCAGGTTAGCCAAGAAAATGGAGCATAATAACTGAATAACATCCCCCCAAACCTCCTGACACAAGCCTACTGATGATGGTAGCAGAACGCTGGCTGCTGCAAGCCTTGATCTGCATAAAACAACAAGCATATTGTAAATTGTATATCATTCAAAGTTAAAGTTAGTGGGAAGACATTATGTTCTTTCGTTCATTCATAAACAAACATAAACCAAATCAAATGGATTAAATTGTTAATTTTTTATCATACTATTCAATAGTTGTGCACTGTGATGAAACACTTGTAGAAGAAACAAAGAAGGTACAAATCCTTTTTCTACATTATAATTATGAAAAATAGAATAAAAGTGTTAAAACACACCACCAAATACAGAGTAATCGAACAAAAGTCCTATGATCCTGACATCGTGCAATATTACAACTAATGGTACAAAAAATGACTCTAATTCTTACTCTCTTAATCATGGTATGACCAAAATTTGCTCCTCTCATTCTCTTAAGAATAGCATTTTCACTAGACACATTTCCATATATATATATGGACATCGAACTTAATTAGTCCAACCAATGAATTAGAAATACACATTAAGTAGATTAAGCTTACAAAAATCCACATAATTTAAAAAATTAGTTAACACTCCATTCTTATGGACAGCGTACTTTTATTACATATGCTTAATTTATTTAAATTTTGGTATTTATGATCAGTAATATATTGGGTTAGTTTGGTAAAATTTAAAATAAGTATTTTTGAAATAAGCAATTTATAAAAAAAAATCACTTATTCAATAAATATGATATGCTTCTTTAAAAAACCAGGAGGACGCTTATTTTCTAAATAATCAGATTAAACAAACACATAAAAAAGCACAAATCTGCTTATTTTATTAAGAAAAACACTTTTTAAACAATAAATAAGCATAATCAAACTCACCCATTATCACACTATAATTTAAATAAGCAATTTATAAAAAAAGTCACTTATTTAATAAGTAGATATGATATGCTTCTTAAAAAAAGCAGAAAGATACTTATTTTTTAAATCTGCTTATTTTATTAAAAAAACACTTTTTTAAAAATAAATAAGGATAAACAAATTCAACCATTATCACACGATTCAACAATTCCATTTATTTAATTCAAATCCTATAAAAGGTTATTATGTGGAACAAGTGCCCAAGACTTACTTTTGAAATAAGTGGATGCTTTCAATTGTTCGAAATAAAAATTACACTACGAGAAAAACACTCAAGGATGAAAACAAGTAAATCTGTTGTTCATAGTTCATTACCAACAGCTTCGGGTTTTCAAATTACCTGTTATGACCATCCTTCTCAACCAGGTTTACAAGCAGGCCGAGAATAGCAACAAGGAAATCTAACTCATGATCGGTCAGATGCCTATCAGATTGATGATCTTTCGTGGTTCCAGCAGCATTTTCTTTTATCTGAGCAAAGGACAAAGGCGAGCTGAAAGAAGGGAAATGGCAGGCAATTAACATAGACATAGTCTCCAGTCCTCCATAGGAAGCAATTTGGTGGCAGCCAACAGGGTTGTCATTGGTCAAATTCATGAGCACCTAGAATAAGACAACATTAGCAAGTGAAAAAATTGTAACTAACTTCCGTGTGAGAAAAAACACAATACCATCTCCTATGGGAAAGAGAATAAAAAAAGAGGGCAGAGGGACAAGCCATATAGTTCTATAGATAGGTCCTATCATTATATATAAACAAAACAATAATTATATCCAGCAGATATTTCTCCAAAAGATCAGTGTATGACAGAAAACTCAGGATTGTAACTATACATTAAACAAAAATAACTTTCAAATGGTTTACTGGGAAGCTTGTCCTCTACTTTCACTCAATTACTGATACATTAATTTATGAGAAAGTGTATCTAAATGATACATAGGACAAAACAAAATTAGAAAAAAAGTACCTTTACAGCAGCAAGAAGGCAGTCAGTTAGAAGGCTGGAATCTTTTTCATCACCATCATCAGAGCTGGAACAGTTGATGTCTCCATTACTTAATTCTTGTTGGCTGACAGAAGTGTTAGATTGACATTCAATTTCGAACTCTCTGCTTGCTACCACATGCTTTTTAGAATGTGGTTTTTTTTGTTTTCCTGATAACAGATCCCACTTAGAGGGTGCAATATCATCCTCATCAAATGCAAAGGGATCTTGGCTATCATCCAATATTACAACTGGGGTAGATTCCATAAAGCGAACATTCTTCCTGGGATCATTTTGAATCATGGAAGTTTTACAGTATGAACTTTTTGATGCACCACTACAAGACCCAGACGTGGAAGAACTGACCCTCATCTTTAGTGAATAAGTATCAGTAGTTGAAGTGCTAGGAGTTTCAGAAATGGATAGGGAACTTTCCAACTGGTTACACGTCAATATTCGGCTGATCTGAGAAGCATTAGAACTCTTAACATAAGAGCCTCTCTCTGCTCCAGGATACTCTCTAGTGGAACTGGTTGATAAAGTCTCATTCTCTGCAAAATTCAAATGAAGGAGCATTCAGAAAATCACAAGACTAACTTATTTCCACATTAGTAAGTCACGGCCAATGTATCTTCCAGAAGTTAGAATGTGAACCGAATTATCTTTATGACAAAGGTACAGAACAATGAAAGACAAGGCACAACCATGAAAGGTCATTCTACAGATTGCTACATCCTAAACAAAACTACATTTTCTCATAAAGTTTGCCCTATGAAAACATTCAAATCAAACTATGAGAAAGGTGTGCGGGAGTATAAACAGAGCAAATTCTGCGTGAAAATCCACACATAATCATCGGAATAGATCAAGGGCTCAACTTAAATATTTTGCCAGATGAGTCCAAAATTTTAAATTCAACCAGTAGAGTGGACTATAAGCATAGTCATGAGTCCAAAATTTCAAATTCAACTAGTAGAATGGAATATAAGCATAGTAAGAAAGCTAAAAATTAGCAACCCCAACTCTAATGTTCAATTCTCTTTTTGAATTAAAGCAATAATTTCCTACCATATGATGACAAAAAAAATTAATCAACTGTCAGTGAGATGAGACCTTAAATGGTAAATCATTATAGTAACTCTGCAAAACTCAATAATAAAGCAAATGACATTTCTTACTGATAGAAACTAAAGTACAAAACAATGGAGAATAGCTTCTAAGATTCAAGAAAACAAACTGTTAAAAAATAAAAGATAAATCTAGAGTACCGCAAATGCACAGAACCTCCAGATATAACCCATTCCCCTTTCTCCTCTCAATACATGTCTACTACACAAGGACCTATTCTTCCCTTTTATATTTTTTATATTATTCCCTTTTAAATTCTCATTCTCCCCAACAGATTTCTCACCTCCCATTATTCCTTGCCATCTCAGCTTTCAGTTATGCTCCATATTTAACATAAATAATCCATTTATTTACTGTCATGTCCTCCTCATCCGTGTCTGTTTATGCTAACCTTTTATTTCCTGCCCCTTTCCAAATGTCTTATGCCTCAATAATGGAGGCCTATCAATCTCCGCAACTTAATAAAAAAACAGAGCAAGAGATAATAGTTATCTCCTAAAAGGGGGAAACAGTTCGAGAAATAGATCCTATCTCATATAAAAGGATAAGAATATAAAGGTTGTAAAATAGTTTGGCAAATTTCTGCATAAAACTCCAACCAAAGAATAATAATCTGGTACCTTTATAGTCTCTGAGCTGACCCAATTCAGAATCATGACTGGCCATAGAGAATGGTTCACAGGACTTGTTATCATTATTGGATGGAGCAGAGACACACCGACGTAAACATAGATCTACATGTAAGAATATTGTTGGCAGGGATGAGAGAGAGAAGAAAAACTAAGAACCACCAGAAATGTAAACTAATCAAAACAAACCAACATCATTGCTGAAAATAAAATAACTAATAAGGAACAGCTAGAAAAAGCAAGTTACCCCTTTGAGTGATCATTACCTGAGAGGACCTTTATGATAGCTATAATCACCTCCGTAAAAGAAATTGGGGGACCCTGAGAACTCAATTTTCTTTTCATTCCAAGCAAATGAGTCTACAGTGAAAGAGTAAATGTTAAGATTAAATTATTGGTAAATTAACATGTTCACCAAGCTAGGAATGCAACAAACCATGCATCATACATTACACAATACAGATATCTATAAAAAATAAGCAAACATGTTTTGAAGTAAACATGCAAATAACACATGTAAACCTGATTGCCATTGCTTAGGAAAGTAGCATTTTCCATTATCTTCAAGCACTTGAGAAGTAAGGTTAGGCTCTTCATTCGTTTGTCATTTCTTGAACCTTTGGTAGAAAGAGAACTATCCTTCATCCAGTTCTGAAAGACAAATTCAGAGTTTTCATGTAATTGCTACAATAGTTTCTAATTTGGGGAAGCAAATATAGGTGCATTTGATTACAATTCAGTTACAAGTAATGTTTAAAGAATTGATTTTTGAAAGAATTAAGGTTAAAAAAATTGTGTTAAGAATGATATTTTCAAAGTGAATTTAGATTAATTGATCATTTTATATGAAAATGTAAAATGGATCTTAATTGTAAATGTATATAATAAACATACTATAGGTCCCATAGCAAGAACCTATTTAACAGAAAAGTCAAAAAATTCTTTTTGTCAAAACCAATTTTATTCAGAGCAGAATAATAATTGGAATTCTAAAAAGTTACCAAATACTCATGTTTCTTTGCAATCTCTTTTATCAACAAAAAATGTGATTTATAGAGTTTTCCAAACAGGCTAATAAATGAATTGGTTATGCACAGAAAAAAAACACAATATCTCATGTAAGATCAAGTGTCTCTGTCAGTTTCTTTTTGTCAAAGTCATGTGTCAACTACAAATATGGTAAAGCATATATATGAACTAACATACAAGCTCACACCTCCAAATCTGAATGACAATCCATGGTGACTTCAAAGACTGCATCAAGTCCTCCATGCTCCCTTAATTTTTCCTTGAAATTTCCACCAGTCTTCCGTACAGATCCTGAGGTTTCTGAATATAAAAAGAATATAAAAATACTCAGAAGATGTTTCAGTATAAAAGTTCCACAAAAGAATATATACACACACACATTCAACGGGACCATAGGAGCATTACAAAGACGATTGAAGTTAGTTCTTGATCAACTAGAAGCAGCATAAACTACTTACATGAATTAAAACTTGTTGTAGAGAAAGAATACCGCAGAAATCATAATTTACAAGTGAAAACAGCAAAAGCTTAAAAAAATTGGGAAGGAAGTCCACATAAACAAATACCACTAAAATGCAAGAGATAATATATTACTATCCTAAAATGTGTATATAAAAAACCAGATTCCATCAAGTTACGCACCACTGTGCTGAAAACTCACTAATTTTATCTGTATTTCAGAATCAGGATTTTACTACAGATATTGGGAAGAAGTAAAATTAACAAGACAGGTACATAAACTCGACATCAATGCATTCTAAACACTAAATACTACATGAACAAATTTGAATATCTATTATTATTTTTGTGCACAGAGAAATGGCATTGAAATTTAAAAGAACATGATATAACGATAGAAGAAAAAAAACATCTTCAGCCAATAACACAAACTGTGGACACAAGTGTTCTTTACAATACCATCAAGAGAAATGGCAGACAAACAAGCCTTCTCCATTGTCAGCAATGCTAACCACTTTGGGCATAACTCCGGTCTCTCCACCCTGCTGTCATTCTGACATGCTTTTAGGTCTTTGCAATTTACAAGAATTTCTTGTACTCTGGAAAAAACCTCTGCAGAACCAGAATCCAATCTTCCCGTTGTATTTTTTAGCATGTCACCATTCTGACGCAGTGATAAAAGTTTATAGCCAAATTTTGGTATTTTGTCTTTAATGGCTGTGGTGACAATTGGTCTTAAAAACTTGATTAGAAATTGAATACAACCAGGTGACTCAAGGAGGTGATCATCTTGGCCCTGAAACAAAAACGTATCTGGTAAAATACACAACAGTAATGCTCGTATTGCCCATAGCTTCTTTCATTATTCAAAATCCAAAATCTGCATTTCCATAGACCAAAGAAGACTTACATCACTGGTCAAAATGTAGAAAAGGGTTGCAGCTGCAAGATTGCTGGGAGAATCATCAAGACTGAGACCCAAAATGGCATTGGTTATTGTCTTTGCCAACCTATAAAGCATAAAAATCAGGGTTCATCAGCTAAACATCCATATAGGAGGTATATTTCTAATATAAAAGTGAGTTCAATCCATGCACTCAGTTTAAATTTCTGTCTAAATGAAGATTTATGGACATGGAAAAGAGCACTTGAGTTAGTCATCGAAAGCTAAATCCAAAACACCCCATTAGTCTCCAAAGATTTTGGTCACTAAAGTAGTCCTCCAAAGGTTTTGGAACCAAATTACTCATTTAAAAATTAAATCTATCGCCAAATAGTTTTCAAAGATCTAAAATGTCAGCACGTGTTCATCCCTGTGGAAGACAAAAGTTGTGACACATGGAAACTATAAGGGATTAAATCTTCAAAGGAGTAGAGCAATGACAAATAAAACATCTTCGAGAAACTAATGTTTTGACAAAAAAAAAAAGATCTTCGAGAAGCTAAAGTTTTGACCAAAAAAAAACATTTTGAGGAACAAATTTGGCAACTAAAATTTTAGGAGGACCTAATGGAGAGTTTTCTCAAGAAAATACTACCCTGTCTCACTCACTGACAATTACATAGCACTTGGGGCTATGATAAGAACAATATTATGGATCTTTATAATCTCGTAAATCTTGATACGGAAAATTCTACATTACTATGATTACTGTATCAAATAGCAAGAAAGGGCACCCATAATGGGTGGCTAGAGTGGGAAGCAAACTTAGGGTTCAGCACCTCCGGGTTGGGTTCGACCACATTAGAAAGCACTGGCAAAGGAGGCTACGGGCGATGATTAATATCACACCTAAAAGGGGCACGGGATTACCTCGTAAAAATTAAGGAATAAAAAAACCCGACAACATAGTCCATTAAGTGAAATAAACAAGCGCAATCCTTGAAAACGGTAAAATATCTAATTCAACTCGTATTTCCACTTAAAAAGTAGCCAAAGAGATCCCAAGATGAAATCTACCTTAACAGCAATGTTAATACCAAAATCAAAAACTGAAAAAACATCAACCCTTTCAATTCGTCATCTCAGGCAGAAGTAAATAAGTAATAATTACTCAAATCCACGAAGAATTTACAGCTCCCGATTCATCCCCAACAATTCGAAAGCGCCAACAAATTCAAAAACCCCACACATCCAACGAACCTAAAACCACCCCATCACTCCCCTCGTGCCAAATTTAAAATTTTGAAACAAACCCAACAAAATTTTCAAAAACAAAAAAAAGAGAAGTAAATAAATAAAATAAACACACGCACACGAAGAACAAGTTCAAGGCAAAAGACCCATTTCAGATTCGCGAGAAAGAAGAAAGTTGGAAAGAAATTGACACACCCTTGAGTCCTGAGAAGCCTCCTCTGTTGCGTAGTGGAGCAAATTGTCAAGAGCGAAACCAAACTCGACCTTCTGATCCGCGGAGGCTGGCCCTTGCGGAGGCCATCGAGGGCGAAATTGACCTCGTCGACGTGCTCCATCATCTCACCGAACTCCTGCGCTTCCATGAGGGTGGACGTCGCCGGAATCCCCGCCGCCTCGCGCTTTCCTGTCGCGCGCCGCGCCCGCTTGGACTTCCTCTCGGCGCACAAATCGTCGTTCTCCGAATCGAAGAGGGGCCAATGCTGCGAGGAGGAGTCCTGCGAGGAGAAGGCAAAGGCGCAGAGAGGGTCGCCGGTCTCCTGCGAGAAGGGCTCGGAAACGTCGTCGTTGAGCGATGAGGATCCCGAGCACGTTCCGGATATGGGTCTGTTGCGGCGGCCGTAGGTGCGCACGATCATCTTTGGCGGAGATCGGCGGCGGGTGGTTGGTGTTGGTGGCGGCTAAACGGAGGAAGAGGGGTGGGGCATTTGGGAACAAGAAAAAGGGCTTTTTTTCGGAATTTGAAGAATTAGGTGAGAAGTTGAGCTGGGTGAGTTCAAGAACTGGAACAAGAAGAAGGAGAATTGGATTGAATTGAATCGAATCGATGAACAAGTGCTGCGTTGTGTTGAGATGTGGTGAATTTGAATTTTTCTTGTTATCAAATTCTGTGCGATTTTGAATCGATGGATCAGTGTGGTTTACTTTATCCAGTGAGAGAACAAACAAAACCCTTTCCTCAACATCTACGGAGGGTAATTTCGGTATTTTCAAATTTTCAGACATGGTTTTCTTACGTGGAGGTGTAGTAATGAAAAAAAAATTATTTCTTATTCATTTTCAAATCTCCTTCTTAATTAATTTAATTTAAGAATTAATCTAATCAAAAATTCTCAAATATCTTAAATTATGTTTTTTTATCTTTATTTCATTTTTTTTATTTTCAAGTATTTATTATTTTTAGTTTATTAAGCTCTTTTGTTCTTATTGATAATGAGTTATTTTTCTTTCTACATGTTGAATATCATAATTTTTTAAGTTATTTT
>Ga0123341_1003116_pt1 | contig 14047 bp, 10 predicted proteins | sample Turbeapinknodule_FD_89959 | JGI IMG/M metagenome (GOLD analysis project Ga0123341, IMG submission 89959) | Root nodule microbial communities of legume samples collected from Mexico - Turtle bean Mexico pink nodule | ecosystem: Host-associated > Plants > Roots > Nodule | place: Mexico: Nepantla... | reverse complement strand
TTTTTTATTCTTTTCAGATATTTAAAATTTTAATCTTATGTCTTTTCTACTCCTTGTACAAAAACTTCAAAATATTTGTCATTTTTTTATTGTTTTGACCACTATAAATTGATATCGTGGCAGATTGTAATCAGCACATCTTTCCAAACCGTATACTGCCATTATCTCTCACTGATTCACCAATTTGTCACTATCTTGAGAAAAAAGAGAGTAGAAAATAACCTTTTTCCCACGTCTCTCATATAATATTTTTTTTAATTAAACATATTCCTTTGTCATTTTACCTCCAGAGGGATAAAGAATTGCAATTCCCATCCATTTGTCATTATACCTCCAAGTATTAATCTTAACGCTTAGACTTCATATGTAAAAATGACCTCGGTACATGGAAATATATTACAAATGTTAAATACATAAAATTAAAATCAATGAAGAAAATGGGCATTGTTAAGTTATGATAAAAAAAAACACATAGAAAATCATTTATAATTGCTGTACTCCCACGGTCACGATTCTTGTTTACCAATAAATTCTGTGCTTTTTGGTCCACTTACAACCTTGTTCAACTGAAACTAAACCCAAAAAACACTTAATCTTCGTATCAACATGCACAAAGCAAAACATATGATCACATACATGAGAATTACAATCAAAATTATAAAAGAAACTGAATTATAAAGTTGAGCAGACAAGTAATAAAGTAAAAAAGGATTAAAAACTATTTGTTGTGTTGGGGAAGAAATCATTAATTTAGCTAACAAATTCATTTGAATAAGTCTAGAGAACGATTGCTCTTCCACTCTTTTCGGTCGATCACTACTACTGCTAACTTCTTGCTTCGTCTTCCTTCTCTCGGTCATTTGGTCTCACAGGCTGGGATGGTTAGGGTGTCAGCACTCCAACGCTCAAGTTAGTTAGGGTGTCGGCACTCGGATGTTAGAGTACTGTAGATAATGACGTACCTGGTTCTTGGGGTTTGTGCTATTTATATTACCTTAATGAGCCTTTGTTGGTGGGCCGAATTAGGGGGTTGGTTTCTGTTTAGGGTTGTGTTAAGCAGCCCCTAATCGTTGATTAACCCTGTTGACTTGGTCAACCCATGGTTTGTCGTCATGGGTCGGTCAGTCACGTGTCGTCATGTGACCTTCTCATTGTGGTTAATTGATTGAATGGTCAAGTTCCTGGCCGACCCATTGGCGGACGATTCAGTCGTTCGAGTATATAAGTTAAGTAGGGCAACCTTTCATTTAACCAACTATGTCACTTTATTTTTTCTAATTTTCTTTTGTGGGAGATAACGAATAAATTTCTTATATACACGTTTGTATAACATAATTTTCTCTCACATTTTTATCCCAGTAATTTCAAGTGAAAAAATCTTGTGGAGATTTTGTCCAATTATCCAGTATTTCTTGCTAAACTAATTCATTTAACCAAGGATAGGAAACCTTAATAGTCGGTTCGCCAAGTTTAGGAAACATGTCTCATAAAATACCTAATGTAAAATACTATAATATCTCAAAAGAGAAATAAACCATATACTCAACAACCTTACCTTGTCTTAAAGCAATGGAATTTCACTTCACATGACATTGCATTAATTCTATAAAGTAAAACAAGGATAAACACTTGTACTGAAATATCTCATTCTATAATTATAGCATAAGATAAAATAACTACTCCAAAGCACTGAAACCAACATAACCTTAGAATTGAAATAAGATGTCTCAATTCTTATTTCTTCTTTCCAGCCTTAGCAGCGCCAGAAGCCTTTGTCTGCACAAACAAAACATCCCATATTTTATAATTTAATCAAGTAAATCATGCAACATTTTATAACTTAATACAAAATTACCTTCTTTACTCCACAAATCTTCTTTGTTTTGTGTTCTTACAATGCCTAAAAGCAATTCATTTCTTCCTCTCTGGACTTCTCGACTTCACGGTCTCCTAGTTTGGGCTTGGGCTTTCAACTACACGGTCCACTGGGTTGAGCTTGTTTTTGGATTTAAGTTATGGACACTCACTTATTGGACTTGGTCAACTTGAATTCTCTGCTTATGGGCTCAGGGTTAGCTCTCAGGTGGATGTGTGTACCTGCAAATGGCTCTGATGATAAAGTGAGAATCGATTTTGCTTAATTATCAGATAAAATTCACTCTACTTACCTCTTAATTTGATCTCATATTTATAGTACTCACTTATTGGGCATTGGACCTGATTGGGCTTTTATTCTCCGTACGTTATATTTATTAAACATATCGTACATATTTGGGCCTATTCACTGGGCTTTGCTACAATGTTTTATTGTTTTATTATTTACACATTTTAGTTTAGTTTTTCATTTCATTGTTAACATTTCAACCTTCCGGCCATTCGGCCTTGATAGTACACTAGCCCCCCAGGCCTAAAGAATTTTAAAAAGACGAAATGCCTACAAGGACTTTGAAGAAGTTGAAATGGCACTTTAGAATTATCGAAGCTTTCAAATGAGATTTTGTGTATTAAATGCACTTTTGTACAAAAAGATTGCATCATTTCATGTGTGCAACAATTACTGTGTCATTGATGTCAAAGGGTTTTATTCCCTCGTCGTTGGATGCGTTCAAATTCAACGATTGTGATGTTGTGTTGTTTCATTTTGGAAGGGATTTTCAAACACTATAAAATTTGTTCCCAAATCCTATATACCTCACTGCTTTTACTACTTTTGCATTTTTGTGTTTGAGAGATATTTGTAACCATTCTTAGAAGGTATTATGTCTTCCTCAAGCACTGTTTCCGGTTCTGATGAGATTTCGAGGTTTTCAAGCGTGAGCAATGGCGCTACCAGTAGAGTGATTGAGGACATTACTAGGAACATTCATTCGGCTGCTTCATTGACTATTGTGTCACTTGTAAAAAAATAAAGCTTGTGTTGGTGTGAGCTATGTTGAAGATAGGCTTTGATGTCTCCAAATCCATGAAGATTGGTTGAAGGCTTTGTTGCTGCTTGTGTGTGCAGGTTTTGGGTAGTTTGAATTTGTAATTCACTCATAGAATTGATCCAAGGTTGCTTGATTCAAGTTCTTTTGAAAAGAAAATCTAAAGAAAGTGGAAAATCAGCCTATTGAACTGTCGTTTCAACTGGTTATTTTACACTTAGGGACTTTTTAAAAGAATTTGAAACTATTTGAATTTGCTGTCAAACCAATTCAATCGGTTGTTTCGAAAAATCAACTGATTATTTTTTGATTTTTTTTAACAAAATTCTGTTAAGTTACTTCAATCTGTTTTAATTTATTTAAAATTGATTAGACTCTTGCAATAAAAGTTTTAAACAACTAATTAGAGTATATATAATTTGTTTTACGCTCCTGGTTGTTATTGATTCACAAGATTGCTTTCAAATCAAGTTTTTCCAAGATTGCTTAAAGCTTTGAATTCTTTCTAAGAGCAGAATAGGAAGGATTACACCATATTTTCTTCTTTTCAATCTATGATTGCATCAGGTGTGATCATTCCTTTTCTCTTGATAGTTTATTTATGTAATTGTTGGTGTGCAGATTCAGAGGGTGTTTTGAATTCTGTGTTGTGTTTGCCAAAGGTGGTGTGTGTTCTTGAAGGGTTCAAGATCACCACTTTGGTGTGTGTGTGTTGTAATCAAGGTGTTTTAATTGCATAGTGGAATTCTCAGAGGTTTTTTGGGGACTGGATGTAGCTCTTAGCTAAGAGTGAACCAGTATAAATTTACTGTGTGAATCTCTCTATCCCTCATCTCTTTAAATATGTTTTTGCTTGAAGTTTATAACTTCTGCTATAAACAATTGATTGTTTCGCAGAAACAACCAGTTAATTTTCTGTTGTTTCTGAGAAAACTGTTTTTAAATTCAACTGAATAGATTTCTGATTAATTGATTCTCTTTGGCCTTCATTGTACCTTAAAATTTGTGAATTTTTTTTATAAACAATTCACCTCCTCTTGTTTAAGGCCTGCAAATTCTAACAATTGGCATCAAGAGCTAGGTTCTTGCAAGTCATTCAATTTTTGATCCTAAAATCTTTTTTCATGGCTGATAAACTACCCTTTGGGGAGGGCGCATCTATTAATAGACCACCTTTGTTCTATGGTGTGAATTACAAGTTTTTGGAAGGTAAGGATGAAGATCTTTGTAGAATCAATTGATAAAGAAATTTGGGATGCAATTCAAAATGGTCCTTTTGCTCCCATGCTTGAAAATGATAAAGTGGTTTCTAAAAAACCTTGGTCCCAATGGACTGAGCATGAAAGCAAGAATATGAGATGTTTAGGATGCAGAAAAGGGAAACAATTGTTGAAGTACAAAAGAAGTTTACCCATATTATCAACCACCTCATGAGTCTTAGAAAGATGTTTGAAAATGAGGAACTCAACATCAAAATCCTTAAGTGCCTTGACAAATCTTGCAAGCCCAAGGTCACAACTATCTTTGAGTCTAAAGATTTAACATCTATGACCACAACTTCACTGTTTGGGAAGCTCAGAGAACATGAATTAGAGATGAACAGGCTGAAGAAACGCTGAGCTTGTTGACCAAGAAATTCAGTAAATTCCTGAAGAAAAACAGCAACAAGAATCAATCTTCCAACAGGTATAATAGCAAGAAACTTAATGATTTTAATTCTAACAAATATACCTGCTGATTGCCCTAACAATGAGAATAAAGAAAGAGGAGCAAGCAAGAAAGGCAAAGCCAAAAAAGTCTACATTGCTTGGCAAGATAATGAAGTTTCTTCCTCTAGCTCATCTTCAGGAGATAAAGAAGCAAATCTTTGTTTAATTGGAAAAAGAAGAAACTAAACTAAGCAGTGTAGGTTCCAACATTTCAATTAATTTTGAAAACTATAGCCAACTTCTTGATGCTTTTAAAGAAACTCATGAAAAAGCTAATAGGCTGGCCCTTTCAAATAACCGGTTGAAAGGCTTGAATAATTGGTTGGAAATAAGAGTCAAAGCATTGGAAGAAGAGTTAGATGGAACTGATTTACAAAAACTCTTCTTGCAAATGTGACTCAAGTGTTTGTGAAAATTGTGAATCTCATGAAAAGAAGGTCCACTATCTTGTGAAAATCGTGGACAAGCTTTCTAAAGGAAATTCTAACTTTGAAATTGTTCTTTCTTCTAAAAAATGTGTCTTTGGTAAAGCTGGTTTGGGTTTTAATCCACAGAGCAAGAAAAGTGGTGTTTCAAAGCCTTTTTCAACCTTCCTTGAAAAACAACTAATTGAAAAGTCAAAACAACCGATTGTTTCATGCTTATATTGTATGAAAAAGGGCCACTTTGTCAGATTCTGCAGAGTTAGGAAATTTTCTGTCCTCAAAGGTATTCTAAAATGGGTTCCTAGGAATTCTAAGGATTCTAATGATCCAATTAATACCTATGGACCCAAATTTGTAAGAGGACCAAATCTTGCTACTTGATCTTGCTTTTTTGCGAGTACTCTTAAAGACCAAGAATCATTAGGATAAAGAATCAAGTCACAAAAGGAAAGATCAGAATTGGATTTTGGAGTACAGTTCTTAATTGCAAGGGTACCTAATGGTTTTGTAACCCTGGTGATTATAGTTTCCCAATTTTGAAATGGTTGTGATTGGATTATTCCATCAACTTTACAACAGGTGAATCAGTTTTTGAACATATCGTGATTAGGCAGGAACAGGATACTCCTAATTGGACTCTGAAAGACTATGGTCATATTACTCTCAAATCTGCTAGGAATTTTTTTCTTAGATCCAGGAGTTTCTTGTGGTTTGAGTAAGATCATTTGGTCTCGATATATTCCTCCTTCCAAAAACTCTGGTACTTTGGAAATTTTTTCATGGGCGGCTTCCTAGGGATCAACAAATTTACACAGAGGTTTGCATTTATGTTCTATGTGTACTCTTTGTGAAAAGTAGGAAAAATCTATTCAACATTTATTTTTTGAATATCCTAATGTTTTGCATATATGGAATTGGCTTAAGGCAGAGATAGAGTTACAAATAGCTGGTTTAGAATTTCGGCAAATTTTTCTTAATTCTCACTTCTCTAATGTGGATGATTTTCCTTGAGCGATTGTAGTCCTTTGGTTAATTTGATTAAACTTATTGTGATTACCTTCTCTATTTGGATGATATGGTGTATGAGAAATTATGTTAGATTTCATGTTAAGATTGATCTTTACAGGGTAATTTCCACCATTAAGGATTTCACTTGCCTAGTGGGTAATTCTTCTAAAAGCTCTATGAGGAATGATATGGTCGACTTCAATGCGCTTATGTTCTTTAATATTAATACTCGTAGTGGAAAAGTTCTTCATCCTCTTCCTGTTAGATGGGAATTTCCTTCACCGGGTTGGGTTAAAATTAATATTGATGGTACTACTAGGGGTTCTCCTGGTCTTGTTGCTTGTGGTGGTATTTTTCGTGGGAGTATGGGGTATTTTATTGGTGGTTTCTCAATTTCCTTTATATTTAGGCTGTTTTGGTTGTTGAATTTTATGGAGTTATACATGTCATTAAAGAAGCTAAAAAGATGGGTTTTACTAGTTTATGACTTGAATGTGATTTTGCCTTGGTTTGTGCTGCATTTACTGCTAGGACTAACATTCCTTGGATTCTTTGTAATAGGTGGAACACTTGCCTTGATTACTGTGGAAAAATTAGGTTTAAGATTTCTCACATATTTCATGAAGGTAATGCATGTGTTGACCAACTTGCTGATTTAGGGTTTATTCATAGAGAACAATTTCATTGGTATAATAGGCTTCCATCTAGTATTTTCTTATAATTCTTTATTAATAGGTATAGATTACCTAAGTGTCATTTTTGTTAGGTTTTTATATATGAGTTTTGGTCTAGTCTCCTCGTATTTGCTTGTATTTCCTTTCTTTATTTCTTTTTTTCTTTTATAATAATAATTTTTTTCATGTGGTGGCAGATGATTGTTGATACTTGAGGTGCAACCTAGCTGATGTCAAGTTTGATAATGATGCCTAACTTGAGAGTTTTTTAAAAAATAAATAACTAAGCAAGTGTATCATATTTAGTAGGATTTGTACTATCCGCATCTTGTGATCCAAGACTTGTTATGGGGATTTCTTCATCACGTGGAATAGTGATTTCTGAACTATTGGCCCTTTTCTATGCTCAAGTACAACGCATTAGCAATAACAACTAAGCACGTACATTACTAGGATGAGAACAATAGATACTCTTGCATCAAATAGTAAATTAATTTACTAGTGTGCTTTGACATAGACAAACATGTGTGTTTTTCGACGTCATTGCAGTGGTTAATTGGTGGTTTTGGAAGCATTGTTCGTTGAGGTTTAGTTTTTTTTTTTTCTTAAATTGATATTCTCTAATATTTGTGAAAATGACAAATTCATAATGAAATGGAGGAGTACATGCATATTACATTCTAAAAATGGGAGTATCTAATCTATTTTCTTAAAGGACAATCCGTAACCATTTCAGAATATCCTTTTCAAAACACATTTTATGAATTTCGAATTTACCATTCCAAAAGTCTAAAAATGTGTCCTAAAAAGGTATTTTGGAATGTTTTTGTCTTTCACATTTTCTATTTCGAAACACCTTTTACTTACAAAACATTCTCTATTTCCGAAACACTTTTTCCTTACAAAACATCCTTCCTCTACAACCACCAACAACTGTGAAGGGTAATTTAGGTATTTAGGAAAATGTAGGGGTGCTGGAAGAAAACTGTCCGGGTGCAGGAAGAAACTTCCAGAGTGTGAAGTGTGGGAGAGGGGAGGAAGGAAGGAGGAAGAAGAGAAGGAGGGATTTGATCTGATTAGGAAGAAGAGAAGAGAGAGAGATGGGAGGAGGAATGGAAGCAAACAAGAACAAATTCATAGAGGAGTGGGGCACTGCTAGAGAGAATCTGGAGTTGAATTTCCGTTGGACTCGCCGCAACCTCGCCCTTGTTGGCATCTTCGGCATCGCCATTCCCGTCCTTGTCTACAAGGGCATTGTCCGTGAATTCGTCAGTTCCCTTTCCCCTATCTTATCCGTATTTAACATGTTGCTCTTTCAATGTCAATTTCAATTTCAATTTCGATTTCGATTTCGATTAGGTTTCGTCATTCTCTATATATGTGTATGTCTGCACAATTCATCTACTCACTTCCTCTTCACAATTTAGGGCTTTAGCAATATTCATCTATTCTGTCTTGAACCACCCTCTATCAGTTTCATTTTCAAAACTAAGAAAATTTTGAAAATACAAATTAAACACCCTAATTTTCTGTGCTTAATTTATTTGGTTGCATTATTTAAATTCTCGAGAAAATCGAGATGGATCATGGGCGGTAACTAAACTGTTTACTAATATTGATTGAAATATTTTGCCTTCACACGATTCATCATATCAAATGTTATTTCTGTTTTGAAGTTGCTGTATGGCTTAATCGGTCTAACTCTGTTCTATCTTTCAGTTGTAATTGTAATGTACTTTCAACTGTAGGACGCATGATCATGAATGGCGTGCTATTCTTAAATTTTGTTTTCACTTTTATTTTTTAACCTGCTTTTTGGGTGTACATGTGAATGCTTTTCTTTGCAGTTAACTAAATAATTTAGTGTAAACTTCAACTGTTATTTTTACAGCATATGCAAGATGAAGATAATGGTAGGCCGTACAGGAAGTTCATGTGAGACTGTGGAGGTTGGTTTTGTAATAATTCGGGGTTATAAAAGTTAGACCTTGATACCAGGCTATAGACATGTGTTTTCTTCTTAATTGGCAAATGCTTGTCTCTTTTAAGTACGGTAAACCTATAAAACCTCTCCATGTTTGGCTGTTTTCATTTCAAATTTGTGTTATGCTAGTATCCTGAATATACATCAAATTAGTGCTCAAAGGAGACGGTACATCAAATAATGTGATAATACTAGACTTTATGAAGAGTATTTGGTTCATTTGTGTGATAAACTGACCCAAATAAGGGTTCTATATTTTTTGTCTGCATAAACAAGCCATGGTTCTTTTATTTGTCTTCATGAAAATTGACACTGTGACAATATTATAGAAGTGTCTAATAAATACTTTTTATATGCAAGGTATTCTTTAGCCCAACCTCTCTTCAAAAACTAATAGAACTCAATAAGTTAGATAAAAGAATAAAAATAATCGTTTAAGTTGAAACTGTAAAAGCACATATATTTAGTGATGTGGATCTCAAAGTTGGGAAAGAAAGTAGAGATTTAGGTTAATGCAGTCTACTGTTGTATTTACTCTTTTTTATTGATTGATTACTTTAACGCTTATTTGGTATTTTTGGGTAAAAGTGTTGTCTAATGTTAGACACTAATGCTGACTAATGCAACCAATTTCAAACAAGTGGCACACAAGAGTTGAGCCGTGACAGGCAATGGATCAACAGATAAAATCTTGTGCAAGGCTGACTAAATTGGTTGAATAATTTTCTCAATATCAATACAAATAACCTGGGCCATTGACTCATAATTAGCATATGCCAGGTTGGTTAGTGTAGACTGGCTTAACTGATAAAGTAACAGATAATACAGGCCCGAATCAACTTGATGGTTTAAATATCTGTTGGCACTTTTGTAATCTTTAGTGCTAAAAGAACAACATATTTATAATCTTGTACTCGCGTAGGAAAGAAAGATTGAGAAACCATTGACATTTACAACTACAGGTATCTGAGATGCTGCTGCTGGCATAATGAGCATATTTTCTGACCATAATAGTTAAAGAATTGGCATTTACGATGATGATAAACAATCATTATTCCTACAATACAACAACAACAATAGGTAACAACTAGTATTACATATTTCCTTGCCTTCAGAGAATTATAAGTGAAATTTCCCTAATACAAACATATCTCAGTCTTCCAGAATCTGATCAATGCATTTTGTGCTGCAAGAATTTTTGTTATTACCTACAACTGGTGGTTTGCCTTTTCAATAGAGATCAGCTGTTCAGTTATGAAACTCCAAGTCATCTAGCAGGTCATCACCTACATCCCTAGGATTTGCTAGCAGCAACATTCTCTGTCTAAACTTCTACTAACTCATTTTCGGGTTTAAGCATGGCACTTGTTATGCAGAAATTTTGCAATGCCAGTTATTTCTGATTTACATGAAAAGATGCACGAGTTCTTCTCCCTTTGTGTGCTCATGGCACCTTTTTCTTCCTTTAACTGGTTGTCTTGTATTAAGATGATTCCACAAATACATCAACAGGACTCCCTACCAGTGTTTGTAGAGAATCTTCTACACCATGGCTAACATTTTGGTATCTGTATCCGTTTCCTTATTTTGAATATATGCACCAATTATCCTCCCTTTGTGCTCATGCATCTTTTCCTTCCTTTAACTGGTTGCCTTCTACAGGTGGAGCCATCATTTAAGATGATTCCACATATATTGGTGTTTGTCAAACTTTCATCAACTGGACTCCCAACCACTGTTTGTGAAACATTGTTCTCTGACTTGGGTACTCTGATTGCTTCGGCAATGGAAACATTAGCTCTCATTCCTTTGTGTTCAGTACACCTCAATCTTTTCTCAGTTGGTGTCCTTCTACAAATTAAACCATCACCCAATGCCACTTCACAAATTATAGCATTCTCCTATTCCTGAATCACACCAGTAATACTTTGAACTATCCTACGACGTGATCTGTTAAACTGAATACTCGAGTTAGGAAATGTGCAACAAAGGAGGAAGTTAGATTTTAGAATGGAATTTAAAGATTAGTGCTTCTTCAACCTTGTCCCCATAAAATGTGTCCTCCTACAACTAAATGGGAAAAATAATTGTGACAGTGCAGATAGCTAAGTGTCTTTCACTTGAGTATGGAAAGAAAATATCAATTATGGAATTACCACCTGAGGAGGTTCAAATCCTCCAGCATAATGGAAATATGATCCAACAAAACATGATCAGCATCCCCAGTTGATGTCCATATAGAAATGGCCTTTGTCCAGAAGCATCGGTTTGAAAAGCTAAAATCATCAATGAAATCATCATGAGTAGAACAGGACATGTACAAGATCAATAAAAGATGAAACGTCGTCTAAAGAACTGGCACTGGTGTAAAGATGAAATGTTTGTCTATATGAAATATGAAATAAAGGAACATTTGTGTACATTAAGACAATTTGAGAGTGAATCTTAGTGGATGAGGAGTAACAGATCTTGAATATGATTTAAACGAGATGACTGTTAAAAAAATCATTGACTGTATAAACTGGCATCTATAACTAAAAGTGACACTATTATGAAAATTAATGGTGTAAAATAGTGAAGCACAATTGAAGTTGCATATTTCTTAGTATGAAATTTCTGGCAGATTGCTTTGTGCTAAGTTCATTGGTTATAAACGAGATGACTGTTAAAAAATTCATTGACGGTATAAACTGGCATCTATAACTAAAAGGGACACTTTTGTGAAAATTAATGATGTAAAATAGTGAAGCACAATTGAAGTTGCATCTTTGTAAGTATGAAATTTCTGGCAGATTGCTTTCTGCTAAGTTCATTGGTTAGAAACATTTAGGTTCGGTATAAAATAGATGAGTATATCCATATGTGCACTTATGCTTGCTCGTGTAGCCTTCTTTAGCATCTTTTTTCCTTGTTTTCTAGTCACCTCAAGGAACCTCTAGACATAATTTCCTAATCTGGAAGGTGGATTGTAGATACCAGATGGCTTGAATGGTCCAGAAAGTTTCTGAGTACAGATTATTTAGTTTGGATCAGATGATTACATGCACCACATAAATGTGCGATGTGAACAAATTACATGCACCACTTGAAATAATTTCAACCATCAAAGTTACTTTATGGAAAAGTATTTTTACCACATTAGTGATGATGTCGAAAGAGTTATCCTCAAATGGCAGTTTGGGGTTTACAATTAAGTCTTGCACAGCACACTGTGAGAACCTACAACATCAACTTCAATTAATAGGTCCACGTTTCTCTGTCAAAATTAAAATGTTGAGAATCCTGAGACATAGCTATGTCACTATTTTTTATTTGAATTCAGGCTATTGGACCGCATACGGATCTGGAAAAATGATCTGAGAGTCACCTTAAGAATACCAAATTCAGTTCCAGTTCCAAAATTAAAGATCAATGATCACCACATTACACAGTATTATCTTACTGGGTTCCTCTTCATCTCTTCTTCATTCATGCCTAATCCCACCACTCGTTCTTGCTTGTATCCTGGTGGAAAATGGCTGACCTAATGTAAAGTGGAGATTTATGACAATATGTATATGCAATGCAACATTGGAGAGACCAGAGGTACTAAAACTCTTACCCAACTGCTACACATATCCAAGATGCTTACTCCAGGAGTGTTGCTGGGTGGGAAAACTTTGGACTAATACTTAGTCAGAGCAGCAATTGCAGGGTGATCAATGTGTGTCACAAATGGAGGTGCTTCATAGAACAAGGAATCTGGTGTCCTGAGGGGAATTTTTCTTGATATTAAGAACAAAGATTTACAAAAAGAAAAGGAGGATAAAAGTTGGCTTACAAACAGCAAAGAATCGGTAGATCAAGATAGCTGATAATAATGACATTAGAAACAAAAGGAACAAGTCAAAAAACGCAAAACAGAAATTTCAACACAACAATAACATCCATACAATCACTTTCTATTCCACATCATTTCTTGCTGTTTCTCTCTTATTTTTCCATCATATCAGTTATCAAATTTGTCTCTTTCTCTCTATCTTTTTTTTCTTATCATCACACTCTTCCTTCCACCCTAAAATGGGGTATATATATATATATCAATAAGTTCCTTTGTGGGAAGAAGTTTTAAAGATGACCCCCATGCCAACATGCCTTTTCAGCTACAAAGATAAAATAGGAAAATAAATTTATACAAACAAAAAGTTATAATGAGAAATCTCCTCTATAGGTATAGATAACCAAAATAAATTAATAAAACAAAATATGAAGTAAGGATAAAATAGGAAAAGAATTTAGAGAATATCTTGAATTTTGTATTTAATAGAAAAGGAGATAGATTTTTTATTTTATTATTTAATTATATTAAAATGTGGAAAAAATTAAATACAAAATTTATATTACTATTTGTGTTAATCTTTTATTACTTATATTTATATTTTTTTTAATTAAATATGTTTAAAATAATTATATTTTTTATCACAATAAATCAAATGTAATATTATTGAAGAATATAATATTTTAACAATGTGATTCTTAATGACTAAAGAAATTGAAGTTATTAATTTATAAAATAAAATAGTAATAATTTTTCTAATACAATTGAAAAATAATTGAAGCAATCTATACTTCAATCAGCAATATCGTAAATTTGTATAAATATTTTGAAATAATTTTAAGAGAAATTCCTTATATTAATGTATACTAAAAGTTCAGAAATTAAAAAAATTTGAAGTTGTGCAATATCGCAATTGCGGGAACTTTCTGTTTCGCAGTAAACGTTTTAGTTTTAGTTTTTCTTTTTAGTTCATATTTGAAACTCTGATGCTTTAAGAAATTAGGTTTCGTATTTTTGGAAACAAGTATTAATGAAGTGTTTAATTTTAAAAAAAAATAGTTGAATGTCTAACAATTATAATATGATTATGTTACAACACAAATTTATGTATATAAAACATAAATATTTCCACATTTCCACATGAGTGAAATATAATAAGTAACTTAATATTTAAACGATGGTTAATTCTTCCTATTCTCAATTTTTAAATTTTTTTTTGAACATGCATTCTATTCACTTTTAAATTTTCAAAATTATTCTTTATTTTGGAAAAAGAAATTCAAAATATAAAAAATTCTTTCAGACAAAAAAAATCCAAAAAATAAAATCTGAAAACATATTTTAAAAAATGTTCCATAAATACAAATCCGGATTTCCAAAATGAATTTTCTAATATATTTTAATCACAGCTCGTCTTATTTAAAAAGATATTTTTAAATGCATTTTTTTTCAAATGATAGATTAAAAACTTTAAAATATAATCCTAAAAAAAAAACTTTAAAATAT
>Ga0123341_1003113_pt1 | contig 14059 bp, 6 predicted proteins | sample Turbeapinknodule_FD_89959 | JGI IMG/M metagenome (GOLD analysis project Ga0123341, IMG submission 89959) | Root nodule microbial communities of legume samples collected from Mexico - Turtle bean Mexico pink nodule | ecosystem: Host-associated > Plants > Roots > Nodule | place: Mexico: Nepantla... | reverse complement strand
CAATTTTTAAAATTTAAAAAGTGATCAATGGATGTCTATAAAAACTCGGGCATATAAAATAATTTGTAGGTAACTGAAAGCTAATATTTTTAGGCCAAAAAATAATTACCACTTGTATATGTCCTAATTCTATCATCCCTACTCACAAGTTATCTCTAAAGTTAGGTTAAGGTTCAACAAATTTTCGTATAAACGATCAACTAAACTTTGGTTCCAAAAATATTTTTGAAAAAGTATATTTCAAAATAAAAATTCTAAATGTGTAATCCATAATTGATTTTTAAGTATTTCAGAAATTAAAATGATTTTCTCCAAATATTTGGAACGAAAGTTTAAAATTAAAACTTTCCGGTGATGCTTTCCGTTGTCGACAACGGCTAACACTTGGACACTTTTCGCAGCCACAATGTCGTTGTTTGATCATGCGACGTCCCAAACAAGTTTCTCAACACATTTTCATTTTCATGGAAACGCCCCTCCGACCTCTTTCTCGACCTCTTTCTCCTCACTAGTTTACTTCCTTCACTTCTTGTTATCAATTCTACTGGTTCGTTCGGTTTCTCAGACCTGGAAATTTGGGAACCTCTCAACGCTATCACTATCGTTAAGCAATATCTTATCTTCTAGTATCATCTAGAAAGCTTTAATTTTAAAATTCCTGGATGAATCATTCTTATTATATTTAAAATTGTTCATAAGTGATAAATTTATGATAACATACTCAAACGATCTATCTATCAAAATAGTTCAAAATCAATTTTAAATTACACAATCCAAATTATTCCAAAATATATATTTTTTAAATACCTTTAGAATTGCATTGTTTAGAAAATATAAAGATTTTAAAATATCATACCGATATATCAGAAGGTAAGAGAAGATATTATAGAGACGCAATTGCCTCCCATGAAAGGCCTACGGAACAATGCGCTAAGTTTAAAAAATATAAGAACAAACTATATTTCCAAAATAAGCTGTTCAAAAGCACTATCTACAGCACGGGAATTATATTTGAGAAAAACTAAATTTATGCTGAGTACAAACATTTAATACAGAACAATCATTTGCATGATGCATGATGTTTGGAAAACTCCCAAGAAGGCTGTTTAGTATCTGATAAAGGCGACACCCTCAAATTCAACACACCCCTTAACCATTTAATCCTATTCACAAGTTCCTCCAAGTCCACGATTGCAGCTTCTATAGTATTGGAAGACTTGGAATTAAGACAGAGGCTTCTGTCGCTTCTCTTCTTTGCGGGATACTCATTATATCTACCATTGATGGTAGCTATTTCCAAGTTCTCAACTGACGAATCCATGATGTGTAAACTTGAAAAGTTATCAGACTCGTCAATCTCCATACCATTTCTAGCACTGTTGCTTTGCTTTGCTATGGGTCTATCCGGATAGTCTTTCAAATTTAAAGATGGAGAAGGTGTCCTTACTATATGCCGACCAACCTCATCCGTTCCATCTGTAGCATGGATGCCCACAAAACCCCAGGAAATAATAAAAAGGTTATACAGCAAAGTTAGTTATAGAACAAATTAAAATAGACAAAAATAATAATGCAACCAGAAGAGCAAGGTGTAAATGAGAAAATGAAAATTGTAGAGAACGTGCCAAAGAGACAATGGAGTCTGTAACACTGATAACTGTCACATGCTTATCGGAGAAGTGAATTCTGGAATGATATCAGAATTGGGGAAAGAAAGAAAGAAAAGGCAGGCAAAGATTGAGCAAGGCAAGGAACAGAAGGGATTGGGGCAAGTATATCCAGATTTGTGCTTGATCTCCATTGGTATTTTCTGCACATTTTGTTTTAACAGAAGGGTATGTCTGCTACTGAGGAGCTTGATATACATGTATTCCTTTCCTAATTTGCTAGTTTTATAAGGTACAACCGAAGATAAAACAGCTCCTTAACAAACCCAAGCATTCAGAAACAGCTTGAATTGCTGAATCCAAAACAAAATAGACTGATAATGATTACCTTAAGAAGCACATATAAATGAGGACACCACACCATTTAACAAACAGCCAGAGAAGTAAGGGAGGAAAGACTATCCAAATTAATCTTCAACTCAGAAAGCTCAGTTTTCATTCAAATGCAAGGTTTCAAGAAAGTGTATTTGGATAGTTTTACCTGAATTTGCGGGATTGATTATACGAGCACAAGGCTGCCTGCATCCATCACCCTGCAATTTTGGCAAGGAAGTTAAGTATTCATAATGCAAACTGAGATATGCAGTATGAAGTCAAAACCTAAACAAACTTTTTGCAGAGCAGAAGATATGCAGTATGAAGTCAACCAATGTTTTGAATCCAAGACGACAGTGTAGTGGCTGACCCCAAAAACACTAAAGCTAGCATCTACTGAGATGAACGTTAATCTAAATTTTGCTAACATGCCTTAAATGACTAGATTAAAAGAAAATGAAAAGTTAAAATGAAGAGTAACTCTTTTAATTACTCTTTTAAATCATTCAATTTTTTACCATATTCGAGTGTTGGATGTATTTATAGTATATGTTGATGACATTGTTCTTACAGACACTGATCGTCATGACATCTCATAAGTAAAACAATACTTTTGTCAACACTTTCAGACCAAAAATCTTGGCAAACATCATATCAATTTTTTTTGTAATTAGAATCTGTATTATTCCTTATTTAATTACAGCACTTATAGGGAAAATATTGTCCTGATTTTCAGTGCCAGTGTCTACAGATTTATTTCCCTTTTCTTATTTATACCTCTTATTGTATCAAGTATGATTCAGGAAAATATAATCCATATTTCTGCAATATGTTGAATTTATAATACAAAAATTCAATCAGCAATCACAATGGATTGAATTTACATCAATATATATATTAGAAAGTATATTTCAAATGGGACATTTTTATTTTATTTTTTTATGCAATAGAAGAATTTTACAATCAGATTTACAGAACTACAAACTCAAACAAAATTTGGAGACAAAAAAAATGACATTTTCCACTATAAACCAAAAATATCATAATTTACGAATGTATTCAGTTTTTGCAAAAACTTTAATATGTACAAGGACGACATACCAAATTGTGGGATTATAAGTAGAAGAGGCATAAACAAAATCTAACCACAGAAAATTATCTATAGAAATTAATTTATAAATACAAAGATAAGTCAAATTATAGGATTAAGAGTACACACCATAGGCATAGGCACAGTCCAACCTTTTTCTGGACACCAGTCCAAAGATGGGCGCAAATCCTTGCTTAATGCTTCATAAGATAACCCTTCACCCAGTGGAGGAGGTAGCAAATTAATCTAGAAAGACACATACTAAGTATGAATTTAAGATGCTCACAGAATACTAAAGTACATCCAGACAAGTATTGTTCAAGAAACAAGACATAAAGGAAAAGTTCATTAAAGAAAAATGAGTAGTAAACAGCTTATAGTTAGTTGGCCATATCCATGCCATTTGCCATATCTTCATAAAATTGGCAGCGAAATGATTACTGCAATTATTAAATGAGACAAAATAGATGACGGAAAAATTGATAGGATAGAATTGAATGACCTTAAATAAAGTATTTTAAACCAGGCAACATGGATCAAACAATGTCACAATGTTCGGTGTATGTATACATAAATTATTGATCTCTATATCAATTTTAATGGTTCCAACTATAAAAGCCCCAATTCATTCACTGGAGATGAGGCCAAATTATAGTATATAAAGTGCAAACCTCACCTTATGAGTCGGTTTTATAAGGTTGAATTGGGCTTAAAGTCTACATTTTAATATGTTATTAGAACATATTCTAGTGAGTTGGGTCTATTGTGCCACCCGCTATCGGGTTGTTGTCAGTCCACCCACAAATATCTAGTCTCATGCTTGAGATATCTAGTCCTTGACAGAGGGATGTGTGTTAAAATCTCACATCGACGGAAGATAAGGTCAAATTTTACAGTATATGAGTGGATGCAAACCTCATCTTACAAGTCGATTTTGTAGGGTTGAATTAGTCTTAAATTCCGCTTTCTTAAGATGGTATTAGAGTCATTCAAAACCTATCCTAATAAGGTGTTGGGCCTCGTGTCACTCGCTATTGAGTTCCCCTCTAGTCTCACACTCAAGATGTTTAGTCCTTGGTGTGAGGCGGTATGTTCAAAAACCCACATCGACTAGAGATAAAACCATATTATACAATGTAAGTGGATGTAGACCTCACCATACAAGTCGATTTTGTAGCGTTGCGTTAGACTTAAAATCTATTTTCTTACCCGCATCGATGTGGAATCTCCAACATACTCCCTCACGCTGAGAGCCGAACACTTAAGCATGGGATTAGATATTTGTGGATGGTCCTATAGAAATCTAATAATGAGTGACACAAGTCTGACGATCCTTGCTATGATAGGCTCTAATACCATCTTAGAAAGGTGGACGATAATTTTGCCTAACTTAACCTCACAAAACCAACTAACTTCACTTATATACTATAATTTGGCTATATCTCTACTCAATAATGGATTTTCAACACTAATAATTAAAGTGAGGGAATTTTTAGTTTTCCTCTAACTTCCAAATATCAAACCCTAAATCACTTCAAGGAGTGAGATTGAGTTGCTTTGTTGTAACGCTACACTTGTTGCAACGACCATGACTTTAAAACGCAACACAATGAGGTCGCTATTGCACTATAGTATAGCTACAACAACCATTTACTACCTAGGTTGGTGCCCCAATGGAACTTATACGAATTTCAATGTCAAAACCTTCCAGGTCAAGAAGAGGCATTGGAAGACCTAAGAAGGCATTAAAGACTTGTCGAAAGATTGAATTATCTCCAGCACCTCACTAGTCATCACATTTGCAGTTAGTAAGGTAAATCAATTCCTAAATGCTCTTTGTAATAGTTGTTGGGATGTTGTCATGCGTATTCTCTGATACATAAAGAACGCACCAAGTTATAGATATGGAGAGAAAGGTGATGCCAAGATTATTTGTTACTCAGATGTTGATTGTGTAGGATCACTAGGAGGTCCACTTATGGTTATTTTGTTCTCATTGAAGAAAATTTGATCTTATGGAGAAGAAACAAAATACAATTGCTAGATCTAGTGTTGAAGTCAAATACAATTTTATGGTAGTAGTTGCATTCGTGATGATATGGCATAGGCAACTTCAACATTACAATTTAGAGAAACTTAAGAGGCTAAATTGATTTGTGACAATCAGATCACCTCTATATATTGTATCTACTCTAATCTTCCAAACAAATAGAGATAGATTATTATTTTGTTAGAGAGAATATGCTTTCAAGAATACTGACTTTGTTAGTTCCACTAATCAACTAGCAAACATTTTACAAAATATCTCACAGTTCTCGAGTAGATTACATTTACAACAAGCTTGGATCATGCTAATATATGCCAAAGAGGTTAATTGTAGAAGATCTTATTCGATATTTGTAAATAGGGAAACTTATAATAAGGATGTTTTTAGATTTCTTCCATGTATTCCTTATTTTCCTTTTTTGCAATGGCTAACCATAAATCTAATATGGAAGAACAATTATTGTTGAACCAATCAAACCACCTATTATTAGGTCATTAATAAATCCCCACGTGTTCAATCATGCCAACTTCATGAGGTGCCCACTTCATGAGATGCCCACTTCTTAGCATGAAAGAGTAAGTTGAGATTCAATATCAACTAGCGATATGACTAAAATAATGTATATAAGCAGGGGTCAACCCTCTCTCTATGAGTTATCTTTCGAAGTTAAGTTAGGCCTAGACCTAAACTAGAATAAAAGGAGACAAATAATTAAGGAAAAAATCTAAAAAAGTGTAAAATCTATTGCATGAATAGGGAAAACTTCACAAATAGTACCAAATAATTTCTACTCTTGCAGCTATAGCTATAGCTCATTAAAAATCCAAATAAGATATTGAATAAGACGACAAAAAGTATTACCTCAACTTTATCATTGCCCAATATTTTAGTTAGAATTCCAGACCAATAGCAACCATCTGTATACCAATCTACCAAGTCCCCAACTTTCCATTTGTTATTGACAATAACAATCACTTCTAATATGGCATTCGAATCAAGCTTTTCACTTTCACGAGAGAAAGTAGGAAACGAAGGTCGCAACATCAATTCCTTGTTAAAGCCCTTTGACTTGCCAATATTAGCTAGAGGCTTTTGATACAACTTGATCCAACTTGGCTCTGCAAACAAGTAATGCAATAATTATAACTTCAAATGAATTGTTACCCCTTCCAACTTTAATAGTAATTATTAGTGTTTGTAAGGGTTTACTTATAGAATCCAAGGATTAGAGCTCTCTCAAATTTGTTAGAAACATTTGTCTAATTAACATATTTATCAATTTGGACAAAGAAACATGTCAGCTAACAATTAAAACAATCCAGCAGGATACCATTAATAATAGACAATAAACAAAAAATTAATAGTTAATTTGTGAAATAATTCTTGTGTTAAAATTTTGCTAATTGATAGTTTTTCCCTTTTATCATACAAAATTTATTATGTATTATAAACACAATAATATAGAAGGCATTTATTATATTGGTTTCTTCAAATCACTCAATTTTCTCTCTTGTTTGACTTCCTTTCACTTTTATTCACGCAAATGTGGACATGGTATTATAGAGATTTTGTTTTCTAACCATACTCTAATTAGTTTCTTCTAAAAGAAATCCATTCTAGTATCAAATATTTTCTTTTTGCATAAGAAAATCTTGCAACAGGAAGAACAATTTGAACCACTTGAAGTCACCAACATTAGAATTTTATTCTAAATACTGAAATCCTTCTAAAGGCATATGAATCTTTAAGTGTTATTACATGCTACCTTATTATATTCATCAAACCCTCTAAAGGTCATCATGTTCAAGCAGGATCTAACATTTGTTCAATCATGTACTCTTTTACGTAAAGAAAAAAATTAGGTTTATATTGAATTACATATGCTAACAAAGTTCTCAATATCCAATGCACTATTTTTTACATAAGAAAACTAACAATTCCAACAACGTTCTAAAAATATCCACATTTGGAAACAAAAGAGAATGTGAAAGGAAATATCTTGCATATATTTGTGCAATTTTACTTGTTTATATATGCAGCAGAAGATCCATCACAAGATACACTGGTGGAAATATTACCTCCTGGAAGAGCAAGAAACAAAATGTTGTAGCCGGATCCAATGTGGAAGCTAAATATGGATCTATGGCTTTGGCCACTTGCAAACTTGAGTGGATTACAAAACTCCTTCAAGAGTTCAAATTATGTGAAGTTAAGGAAATGAAGTTGTATTATGATAATCAATCAATCCTTCATATTGTATCCAATCTTTTGTTTCGTGAAAGAACCAAACATGGAGAGATCGATTGTAATTTTATAAGGGAGAGTTATTGTTCTTAAAAAGTTAACTTTAAGTCTAACTCAACCTTACACAACCGACTTGTAAAGTGAGATTTGCACCCACTTATTTACTATGAAATTGTCTTATCTCTAATCGATATGAGATCTCCAACACACACCTCTCACCCCTCAAGCCGAGACTGTCAACTCGTGCGTGAGACTCAATATTTATCAGTGGTCTGATAGTGGGTGGCACGATAGGCCAAAACTCTCACTAGGATATGCTCTAAATGGCTCTGATACCATCTTAAGAAGTGGTCTTTAAGCCTAACTTAGGCTTACAAGATCGGCTTGTAAGGTGAGGTTTACACTCACTTATATATTATGAAATGACCTTATCTCTAGTTGAAGTGAGATCTCCGCAGTTATCAAAGGAACTATGTACTGATTTATTAGCTCTAACGACCAACTTGCAAACATTCTCATTAGTTTATATGTTCCAAGCTTGGTGCGTACAATTTATATGTTCCAACTTGAGTGGGAGTACTAAAATATGTTTGTTACAGTAGTTTATGCTTACACAAAGCTATTTTTGGGTGTATGTAACTTTAGGTTAAGGAACATAGGTTGTAACCTTCCTCTTTCAAACATACTTGTGCTCATCCTTTAATACATATACAAATGTTGAGCATTAACTCACTATTTTTCATCACATTTAAGTGCTACAATACAAGTTCCTTAGTTCCTCTTCAAGCCTATACACAATAGGATGCAAATGAGTCATTGAGTCAATCAAAGAAAATCCAAATGGCAGTATCGACATATACCAGGCTTGATTGGTAGTAAAGGGATTTCACCAACAGAGCACAACTTTGCCTAAAAAAAACACTAGTCCTTCCCTCTAGTTGTCAAACTTGTGATAGTTCATATAAACCTCAACTTGGCACTTTCACATCAAAGAAGGAATGTAAAATATTGCATTTAACCCAACTATATTACACTTAATCAAGAAAATAAAATGTTAATACTAACCAAATTGCATAAGAACATTCATTCTACTTCGTTCAATAAAAAGATAATGGAATTCTAGTTGAAATTTTAAATTAGAGCAAGAACATACTTTGGTCAGTGTAGTCAAAATACTCCAATAGATGGGATATGACAGCATTTTTCGTGCGGATATCTCTAATCTGAAAGAATCATAAATAATTTTAGGCCAAAGTAATACCAAATAGAAAAAATTAGTACTCAATAAAATGACAAATATTGGTTGAGCATCCCAATCCTTTGCTAAAAAGTAGCAACAGTACAGATATGTGACCAACCAATGCATGCAGGCCAATTACCAGATTGGCAAAGAAGCCTCATGAAATTATTCTGAGAAAGACAAGTTTTTTTTAATAAAAGGACACAATGGAACAAGTAGGGGTTTCAATATGAATCCTGAAAACAGACTTTCACTTAAAATAATCCAGCATTAATCAGCTGAAAAAGTTCCAGACTTGCCTTAATAGTTATTTTAATTAGTACTCAACTACGGCAAAACCTATATACATATATATATGTATATATATATATATATATATATTAAAGAGATGATATAGAAGTATTTTAATGCTTACAGAAACTAAGCTTTTTAATAATTTATATTAGTTTACATTAAAGAATTTAATTTCTTTAATGAGCAATATTAATACACTAAGCACAAGAGCTACTAAAAGTTCAGTTACTGGACTCATATACAGTTCTGTTATTCAGTTACTTGACTCATATCATCAGCTAAATTTTTTCCAAATGAATCGCAAACAAAACAGACAGGTTACCATAGAAAATCAAAACTATTGTTTACAGCAGACAGTGTAACAAACTATCATACCTGCAAATATCTGACCAGAATGATTACATGTCAACGTAGTTAATTTAAGAGTAATAAGGTTACGGTTAAGACCAAATTAACTCATTTATTAACTATTAGCATGCTAACACCATTAATTCAAAAGTAACAGACTGTCAAGACCAAATTGGCATATTGGTTAAATGTTGGATGCCAAAAACATTGAAAATTTTTGAGATCCCAATTTCAAAATGGGCAATTTTGGAGATACTAAAAACTCCTTTAATTCTAAAAATAATGATACAAAGAATCACAAATTTCACAGAAACTTGGTTGGTTTTTACTAAAATGCACATTTTGATAAAAGTGTCTCATAAGAAGCCAATGTCAATCTTAGAGTCTCTTACTTATTTTAGTTCTTCTCCTTAACACATTAACACCACAAAATTAGAGATTAACACCACAAAATTAGAGAAGGGAGAATTTTGTACCTTGCAACGAAACCATGCACCACGAAAACCACTTTGAAAGGATTTTGACTCAGCCAAATCCCCAACTTGGAATGGAAGATCAGGCATCATTAATAGGTACTTCCACTCTTTGCTCTTTTTTTAAAAAAAAATCTTCATATAATGAGGCTGAAAAAGATTATTATACAATACAACTATTAAACAATCATGTTTCGGCTTTTCAACTTAAGTACCTAAGTAGATTGAGCTCTTGATAAAATAGTGCATAGACATACAGGTAAACAAAATAATAAAAATTATATAATAAAACTATATGTGAAAAATAATATTGTTCCACATTAAAATACAACTTTTTGAAATATATATAAGGAGACAAAAAAGAAAGTATGCATATAAGAGGAAGAGAACAATGACTCTAACAATGCACAACAAATAAAGCAAATTAGTGTTTTTCAAAAACTAAATCCTCACCAGTTAGGAAAGTAGCTTTCCATTTTCTTTGAGAACACAACAATGTTGAGGATGAACAAAGGATAAAGATCCTAAATGCCCCAAGTATCAATATCTCCACACCTTTGAACAAAAATAACACATAACCCAAATTAAGCCTACAAATGGATTAAAACAAACAAGCATTAAAAGAAATGGAAACCTCACAGAATGATAGAATCTGCTATCAATCCATGGAGGAAGGTAAGAAAAAAGAGAATCCATATCCACCCTAATTTACATCTTCAAACCAATTTCACAAGTGTCGCAACCAAGATCGCGACGAACGAACAAATTTGATGGCACTATTGATCGCCACAAAGCACATTTGGTACCTAAAGGATACACTCAATTGGAAGGAGTTGATTTCTTAGACACTTTTGCTCTTGTAGCAAAATTAACCACCTTAAGACTTTTACTTGCGGTTGCAACTTCTCAAAATTGGATTCTCAAACAACTTGACGTCAACAATGTCTTCTTACATGGTGATCTCTTTGAGGAAGTCTACATGCAACCCCCTCATGGCCTCAATCTTCCCTCTCCTCAACATGTTTGCAAATTACAAAGGTCACTATATGGCCTCCGTCAGGCTGGTGGCCAATGGTATGCTAAACTATCTAACTTTCTCCTTTCCAATAAATACATTTTATCATCTGCAAATCACTCTTTTTTAAATTGGACCTAACATAACAATCATTCGTGTGTATGTTGATGATCTGATGCTCACTGGAAATGATAATGAGAAGATCAATCACATTACATCCTTACAGGACACTAAATCTAGGAGATCTTACATATTTATTGGGTCTGGAAGTAGCCCAAAACCGCCAAGGACTACATATTTGTCAACACAAATACGTTTTGGACCTTCTCCACAAAACGGACATGATGAACTCTCCTTGCACCTACACCATATGCCCACACCCATTGTTCACTCGTCTCGGCTTTCTTCCTCAGAGGGTACAAAGCTCAGCGAAACAAAAACTTCCACCTATAGAAGACTTATTGGCAGACTCATCTACCTCACCAACACTCAACTTGATATAGCCTTCGTTGTAAACAACTTAAGCCAATTCATCCCCTCTCCAACAACCCTCCATCAAAAAGTTGTCTTTCGTCCTCTTCGTTATTTAAAAGGCACTTTCAGGACTGGCATCTTCTTTCACAACAACCATGTTACTCAACTTCGTGGTTTCAATGATTCTTATTGGTCCACATGTCCTTAAAACCCGAAAATCTATATCTAATTACTTTATCTTCTTGGGAGAATCTCTAATTTCATGGAAATTGAAAAAAAAAAACAGACAATCTCTAAAAGTTCCTCCAAAGCCGAATATAAAGCTTTAGCCACAACAACTTGTGAAATCCAATGGTTAACCTACATCCTTCAAGAACTTGAGATCCCTTACACTCAACCAACAACCTTATATTGTGACAACCAATCACAATACAAATTACTTCTAATCAAGTCTTTCATCAGCGCACTAAGCTTATTGAGATTGACTGTTACCTCATTCAAAAGAAATATTATTGTTGGCCTTCTCTCAAGTTACTCCCCATCTCTTCCTCTATGTACATTGTTGAGGGGTGATAAAATACTTATTTAAGTTTTAATTGGGCTTTGTATTGGGTTTTGTTGCTTTTCTTTTTCCCTTTATTGCTTTGTATATACACCTCCGGTTTTGCTTTATGTAAGACACTATCATTTTACCAAATACATTCTCTCCTTTTGTGCCTTTTGTCTTCTCTGATTACGTTCTCTCTTTATCTTTTTCTCTGTTCTCTCACTTGCTTACGATTAGGTTTCCTTTGCCTTCTGGCTTCTTGATTCTCACTTCCACCGCTTCCATCTCCGCATCACTGGAGACGCCGTTTTAGGGTTCTTCTTCTTGCGCCGTTGATTGTATTACAAACAACCGTGGAACCCATACATAAATTGCAGCAGAACAATTTTATAAAACTTAAACATTCACACAGTCGCTGCAGTAAAAAAATTAAACAGAAACGTAAACGAAAATAACAAACATTCACGCACGATCACCGTCTGAACGCTCTGGATGTGCGGCTGATGGCGTAGTGGCGCGGTGGCGGTGCAGGGCAGCGGCGGTCCTGGCAGAACTTACGGGAAGGCAGCAGGTGCTGGATGATAGAGCTGGTGGGGCGGTTGCAGGCGAGATGGCAGCGTAAGAGGCAATGTTTCTTTTGTGTGTGAGGTGAATTCTCAGCTTTTCAATGTTTCCAGGTGTGAGCAAAATCTCCTCCCCTCTTGTTGTGTTCTCCTCCCCCTTTTACGGTTGTGTGTGGTTTGAGAGTGCAGAGTGGAATGAGTGAGTGACCGTGAGTGGAGTGTGGCGTGGATGGATATGTGTATTTGCAGAGAGTGAGTGAGGATGAGAGTAGGGTATACTGAGAAGAGAGTTCGAGAGGAAGCTCAGATTAGGGTTTGAGGTGCCAAGGAAATCAATGAGCCGAGTAGAGGGCGTCGCTTGGTTTCTCTGTTGGTGTATAGTTTTTTTCCCGTATGTGTGCGGTGCATCTTTTTGAAGGGCAGAAGACGGTAAGATTGAGCGTACGAGATGATTTGTGAAACTGTGGAAGGAAAAAGAAAAAAGAGAGAGAAACCGTTTGTATGTGAGTGGATGAAAGAGACACGTGTGGGACGTGAGGTATGATGGGAAATTCAACGCAATAAAACTCAATTTAACAAGAGTTTTACTAAGTCTAAGTATCTGTGAGGAACAATAACAAATAATCGTAATAACAAAAGATATAGGAATTTGTGGAAAATCTTCTCAATGTGAGAAGTAAAACCACGGGTACAAGCCAGTCAGTCAAATTTCACTATGATCAAATTAGGTTACACAGATAGTCTCAAATTACAGCACAACTCGTGCTCAATAATCAGCTAAATATTACCGAATAGGAATCCAGAAAGTTCATAAACAGCAGTTACCGTACGCAGCCTATAACTCATTGTTCCGGTGACGTTTCACCGATCTGAACGGTCCAATTGAAGCTCCACGAGTTGTGAACCTGTTGTCAAAATTTCAGCCCGATCTAACGGTGGACGAAGCAGCAGTGGCGATCCGAAAAACGCAGAAAACGCTGCTGCGGTGTGAGACTGATTTCTCACTTCTCAAACAACTTCTCAAAGATCCGAACGGTCAGATTGTGTTAACTCACGTTGTGAACCCGCTGTCAAAGTTTCGGCCCGATCCAACGGTGAAAAAGTGGAGGCGGCAGTCGGAAGTTTTTGACGAAACTTTCTCTTTTTCTCTGTTTCACTCTCACTCTCTATTTCACTCTCTATAGATGGCACACTACTGACACACCCTCAAGCTGTCTCTGCCCTGCCGATGACCCTCTCCAAGAGTGTCTCTAGATGGCTCTCTCTACTCTCTCTATGCCTGCTTGACTGCACCCTCTCACCCCATGAAAAAATGAGAAGCAAATGAAACTAACCTAATTTCACAATGGGCTGGGCCTCCACATAGGAAGTGAGCCCGAACCCAACAAATCTCCCCCTCACAACTATGTGGAGATGATTGCCAAACCGGCAATCTCGCAACAAGTTTCAGACTTGCTCCTCGGTAGTGACTTTGTCATCATATCAGCACAATTATCATCTGTATGAACTTTTGTCAACTCCAGTAACCCAGCTTCCAAAGCATCGCGTATCCAATGATACCTCACATCAATATGCTTGGACCTAAAATGGAAAGTTGAATTCTTACCAAGATGAATTGCACTCTGACTATCACAAAATAGCAAGTACTTGTCTTGAACAAAACTAAGCTCTTGTAGGAGTTTCTTCACCCACAACAACTCCTTGCATGCTTCTGTAATGGCAATGAACTCTGCTTCAGTAGT
>Ga0123341_1003112_pt1 | contig 14065 bp, 8 predicted proteins | sample Turbeapinknodule_FD_89959 | JGI IMG/M metagenome (GOLD analysis project Ga0123341, IMG submission 89959) | Root nodule microbial communities of legume samples collected from Mexico - Turtle bean Mexico pink nodule | ecosystem: Host-associated > Plants > Roots > Nodule | place: Mexico: Nepantla... | reverse complement strand
GTTTTATATTCTTTAGTTTAGTTTGATTTTGAAATGAGAAGTCCAAAATAATTAATATTATTTCTTTGTATTGTGCTAACCTAAGAGTAAACAATAAACCGAAATAGAGATATTGAGGATATGAAATTTTTTGGACGTATATTGCAGTTTTTTAGTGAACGTTGTGGAAACGATGAGTGTTGATATATTGATTGATACACTAGATTATAAATGATTTTTTTATTATTATTAAATGGAATAACTTTAAAATTATATTAACTAAATCATAATTATAAATTAGTGTTTTGGTTGTTAAATAACACTTTTTATAAAATATAAGAAATGAGTAAGGTATTTAGAGAGAGGAAATAGTTAAGATTTTAGAAGGTGATATTGTATCGAAATTGAGAAAGAAGTAACAGTCTCTTACAGAAGGGAAACTGATTAGATTTTTGATTTTTATCTCTTTTGAAGAAAGCAAAGCAGATAAGCATATATTCTAACACACCCTACTTATGATTATGACTGAAGATGGCCAACCATTTTAAATCAAACCCATAGCAAAGAAGCATCTCACTTTAGCTTATGTTTTGGTGACATTCTCTTTGTAGCTCAACTTTTTTTCCTTTCTTTTCTAAAGAATTTATAGCAGCCAACCAGTCTTATCAACAACTTTGATTGCTCCTGCCTACCAAATATGTTCCAAACTTGCAATTCATTCATTCTTCATATTCAAAATTCCCTCACAATCTTCTTACTGCTATTTTTCTTATTTCCCTACTTCTATCACAACTTTTTATTACTCAATTTGGCAAGATCATAGGTTCATCACTGCTCATGTTCCAGGCTGTTTAATATCTTGTCAAGTAATATAAAGCAAATAACTTAAAAAACCAAAAATCAAACTATTCAAAGATGGGGGATGGATGCTATCTGTAACAATTACAGCTCGTTTTTTGCTTTTACCTTCTTTAAGTTGCTTTGCCATTCTTCTTTTGGTGTCTTTTGTGGTTTTGTGGTGGCCTTATTCAGTGAGTACTCATTGGTCCGTGATCGTCATGCTGAGCCTTATGGGGCACACTTTGGTTCACAACAATTTTACAAAGAGACTACACCTTTAAGACCAGTCTTCAGAATCCAGGAAAGCCTAAACGTGTAACATTTTCATCTTTGTTGTGCTGCATACTGTAAAAATGTTAATCATAGGAACTGGTTCCAACCAAAATGTTTAGATAGATAGTGCCACACATTTTATAACGGCAAATAGGTGTATCAACAAGTTGCACTTGGCATTGTACATACCGTACCACATATCCTTTGTATTAATAGGACCCCACTATGCATTTTATTTATTTATTTCCCATTTTGGCAAAAGAATCTTAACAAATTAAACAATTTTGGACACTGAAATGCTAGATGACACCAAGAAAATAGAGAGAAGAAGGAAAGTATAAATTTAACAGGTGATGTCAAAGTAATTGATTAAGAGAACTTGTAAGTGTTAATGGTGTATTCAAAGTAATTGATCATTATAGTTCTCAAATGTTATTGTCTAAAGAGGAATGACATGAAATGATCAATTACTTTTTTTTTTACTCTTTAGACAGTAACACTTGAGAATATGATATTACACTGATATCCGTAAAACATGTACATTGACGTACGTGTAAAGAATTTTGGCATTTGGCATCCTCTAGGGATCAACGAAGGTGGTGATGTTATTGCGGCAAGATCAATAAACAAGACTTTTTTGGGACACAACAAGAGTGCAATTACTTTCATAATCTTTCTAATGAAATAGTTTACCCGCCAAAGAAAAGTGAGTCGTTTGGTTTGGACCCCTTAGAAACTAACCATGTAAGGATCCCAAAGTTACCACACAAACAATCTAAAATACTATCTTTTATTTGAAGATAAAGTGCTTGTGCTTCTCTCGATTTGATGGTCATGTACCACGGAAAGATAACCTTGTCTAACACAGACCATTCTCCCCAAGATTAGCATGTAACAACATGTTAGGCCTTTGGCATATCAATGTAATAAATAATCAGAAGAGAATAAAAAGCATATTCTCCTAAGGAGATGTGATTTGAAACGAGGTGACACTCTCAAAAGGCAGTTTCAAACCATAGGAAGAAAAATGAAAAATAGAAAGCAACGAGTCATTTTAACTCTCACTTTAATAGTAAGAAAAGAAAAGAAAATCTAGAAAAGAGGAGATAAATTTCAATCCGCTGGTTGTTTCACTTGGACCATGACCAATCACCCTTCTTCAGATTTAAGAATAAACCAAGGAATTTATGCTTTCGACAGTTCCTAGTTGCATGTGGTATTTTATGTTAAATAAAGTAAAATAAGAGAAAGGGAGAGAGTGAGAGAGGGAGGGCAAGAAATTTTGAAGGGACAAATAGTTTGGGAACCCATCTAATCTAAAAGTAGAACAAAGCATAAAGGTAACATTCAGCCCAAGAAATATAGTAGTGTTGTTTTTGTTACCTTGGGAAGTGAGCTTGGAATTCTAAAGTTACTTGGAGATCTTAGAGAAGTTAGAAAAGTACATAAAGCAAGAGTTTGTTTCTTTTGGGGACTGTTCTATTCCCCTATCTATTCTTTACATAACCTGCATGCACTGTTGCAATCTCCTGCTTCAGCCTGGTCCATTGTCACTGTTTTGGTCTTGCTAATTAAAGGAAATAATATTTAACATGGCCCTTTCTTAATAACAAAGGAATTGTAATTTACCATTAACCCCATATAAGACCAGAGTTTTATATGCTGAAAACCTGCACCTTTTTGCAAATTTATAATGCAGCTTGTTATGAGATAACATGCATTAAGCTGACATAATTAGATATTAAGATTCAACATATAAAATTAATATAATATAAACACGAAACAGAAATCCTAAATCAGAACAAAGGCATTAACATAAGTGGGTTTTTGTTGTTATAATAAAATACTATCATCCAATCATTGAGGTACTTCACTTGTATTGGTACACAAATTTAAAAGATATTTGCAACATATAGGCAAAAAGTATGCAAAAGAATTCAATAGATACATACAGAATGATAAATATTTTGAATTATCCAAGTACGCCAATACCAAGCTTAACACTGGAGAATGTAAGACCTATTTATCCATACACAAGTATAGCAGTATGATGTGGCAAGTTGGACAGAGTCCTGGCAACGGTGTATGGCTTCTTTTGGAGAAAAAAGCAGGCATATGATAGACATGTAGGGAAAGAAATGAAAAAAGAAATATACTTGGCCTCTCAAGGACATTGTCCCAACTCCCTTTATTCATCCTTGTCAGATTCTTCAATAACAGCCTTAATTAGCTAAGATTTCAGGCTTGTGATTCGAGATGAATCTAAAATTCCTGTAGGCCATCTCTGCTTTAAGCTTTAAAGTCCCCTCCAAATCTAGTATGACATATATAACAAGGTTATGTCTACAGGAATGGACCATAAGAACACAGATTAGGGGAGAGCTGCTTATTCTCCTGTCACTCTAAACAGAAAGAGCACACCATCTATCTATTCTTCTTGTTTCAGAGTGAAGAGAATATGGTGTTTCATCCTTCTAGAAAAATCATTCTTCTTCTCTTTGTGGGTTTCTTAATATCAATTCAACCAGAGAATGTGTTAGGCCTGAGAAGTTCAGAAATTGCACTAAGACACAGCCAAAAAGACCAAAGGATATTGTTGCAGAATCAACACGCTACGAAGACTACAGAGGAATTATTGAACACAGAGAAGAATTCAGCAAATGGCAACAAACGGCTTGGTCCCACAGAGAAGATTTCAGCCAATTTCAACCATGAGTTTGATCCAAGTCAGTCCAGCAAAAGAAGAGTGCCAAGGGGATCAGATCCTATCCACAACAGGACTTAAGAAATTCATCTTGTTCCTTTGACTACGAAAGAAAGCAACACTAAGCTGACATCTAAGAGAGCAACAACACTTGGAAGCTTGAAAACGAAGAGCAGGTTAGAAATATGGTCGAACTGTACCTACATTCTGAAAATATCTTCACAACAGTTGTTTGGTTTTCCCCTTCTTTTCAATCTAGTTTTTAAGAGTTTTGTCAAAGAGAGGCATGTATTTTGTACAGTCAAGCTACTGCATAATTTTTATAGATAGCAATTCAGTGAAGCAGCATCATCCAAAACGTTAGTATAGATGATAATCCGAGCTCCTCCAATCCAACAGAAAAATGTTTTCTTTTAGTTTCGTCCAGTGAAATGAAATACCCATATGCACTAGTATTACAGTTTCAGCAAGATTACAGTGAAATTCTTTTGTAATGCTGTCGTGTTTTAGAAGTATTTCAAGTCTAATGATCTTTCTCATCTTCATTTTTTCGATCCAACAGACAACAAGTCTTGTTCCTTAACCAACAAAAGTAAAGTTTATGAGCCATATTATACATAACAGAGCTCTGGACACCTGTATTGTCTCATCATGTCATGTAGAGAAGTACTGGATGGAAATTTGTCCCACAGTCTTTCTTTTATTTTGCCTGTTTCTTGCGATTGTGGAGTGCATGTGTTTGCTGAACAAGAAAAATGGTTTGCTAAGAAAAATTGAAAGAAGAATACCGGTAATATTATCAAACAAAAATAAGTCATTCATATAAAAAGATGATAAATTCGTTCGTACGCCAGAGGACAAGTAGCTTGCCAAAAGCAAGGTGTTGTTACTTATTAAGTGTCAACCCATCAAGGCATCATTTTTTTTTTCAAAATATGATGAATAGTTTCAGTTTCGTAATACTTCATTTGCTTTAAAATCAAAATGGAATACTAAAATATCATCCAACATGAAGTCATTCCTCTTGTTGATCATCAAAGTCACTACAAAACCTCTAATAGTAGCATACGCAACATGCAAACTTAAGAAAGTGATGCTTCAACATTCACCGAGTGTACAATGTGGGGAAGAGTGAGAACCAAGAATTGAAAGTTAATATCCTTTTCATAATTAACATACACTAAGATTCTTGATGAATGTTCCTGAGATGTGACAGATTGTAATGACTAATGCGGATGTGAACAGTATTGGTGTCAAAAGCATAACATTGGGATTGAAGTATGGTCAGCCTATATCAGATAACGGTTAGGAAGCATGATTGAACTAAAAGTTCTATGTGAGTGAGTACTATTTTTCACCTATTCAGGCTAAAGCAGAATCTACTTATATATTGTATTTCTTCCAAATCTTTCTGGTTCCTTAGCCCCAATCCGTATAGAGGCTAGACTGAAGAACTATCCAATACTGTATGATCCAAAGCAGCAAAATACAACTGATACGTATTTGCTTGTACACAGATTTCTCGGGTTGCACCCATGCATCATGATATTTTCTTCATCCCAGTTGTTCATTGGTTCCTGTAACTGTATAAATACAGTTAAAAGGTTGATGGGTAGAATAATAATCTTATTGAAATAGTTGTTGGAACCACAAGCAGAGTGGCAACATCCGATTTTAACAAGGAAATTGTTCTTAGTAAATTCAGACAGAGGAGCGTGTTCACTGTGCAGCTGTTTTTGATTGTGATGGTAAAATTTAAGCTCTGGCTAGAGAAATTAGAATCTAGATAGCCTTTTTAACGAGCGACTTGCATGTGTAATGCCATTACTTCATATCTCCAATTTGCAACAGTTATAAAAATCGCCATTATTCAAAAGTAGCAACATATAGTTCCCATAATTGCATATAATACCCCATCAACAACCCTTTATTTCTTGCAATCTCTAAGTGAAGTAAATTTGGGAATATTGAATTTCTAATTTTCCCAAACCTTCATTTCTAACAATATCTGTAAGTGAAGTGAATTTATTTCCTCTTTCTCTTGATGGAGTCCTCACATTTGCAGCGTGAGGAAGATGTGCAGGAACCAAGTTTTGTAAATATAATAATCGAATCAAAGCATCCCAATATCATAGATTTTGAAAAAGTCGAAATAGAATAAAACAATTTTACAGAGAAGATTCAGCAGAGGATAATGGAGGTAAAACAAATTTTACACTGAAAACAAATAAAAAAATGGAAGTAATACCAAGATGCAGATAGCAACTTCAGAGTTTATCTTCCATACATTCATTCCATCATCCATCACCAGCTCGAAAAGTTCTATGTTTCCAGCTAAGGAATCTCGAACCAGAAGATAACTAAAACGTCGCCGTTAGTTCCGTGAAAATCAATGGGCCAATATTAGTGTCAACCCATTAAAGGAATTGGGCTTGCTTTATTGATATTGAACTACTCCAAGCCCCGTAGGAGATTGTAATGAAAATGTCGAGGATGCTTCTTATTATACCCTATAGATAGGTTCTTGTGGTATCCTCTAAATTTTGTAATTCTAAAAATACTTCTCTATAAAAAAGTTAAAAAAGTTTGAAGTGTTATATAAATTCTAAATTATATAATCTGAAAATCTTTTTGATCTAGGATTAACTTATGGATTATGTAATTTGGAATATGTTTTTTCAAAAAATGTATTTTGGATTACATAATCCAGAAGTTAATCCTAGATCCGGAAAAGATTTATGGATTATGTAATCCGAATTTCAATTTTTGAAAAAACACATTCTAGATTACATAATGATGACAGAGCTCCCAGTCACGAGTTCTACTAGACAAGAATCAAAATATTCCAAGGAGAATGGAACTCAGTAGAGACTATCAGAGGAACATTCTTAGGACTCCAAGAAGAATGGAACTCAACAGAGACTTTCAGATAAACATTCCTACATATCTTAGATCTTGTTCCAGTTATTAAATATTAGAATAAAATTTCATTTATTGTAAAATAATGTTGACCTACACAGTTAGGTCAAGTAGTGTAGAAATTTGGTTTATATTTGCCTTTAACTAGATTAGGTTTAGGGGTTTTAAACCTACCTAGGGTTTAATTGGGCTCAATTATGATCTAGAAGGTGAACATGAAACACAACCTTCTCATGGCAAGTGTGACTTGCTTTGGCTCCACTTTTTGAAACATTTTGAATTTGAATGAACCTCCATTTTGCTTGTAGCTTGGTCGTCCTCTTTACCTATAAAAGGAGGTGCTTGACTCTTCAAAGTTAAGATCAATAATATTAGAGTTATGCTGCCCAAATGCAAACTTATAACTCTCCTTGTCTCGCCTCTCTTTAGGTTAGACACCTTTTTTTATCTCCTCTCCCTCTCCAAGTGATTAGGCCTCACCTGTCACTCTTCAAGACACCTCATGACACTCCAAGCTCCATGAGAACTCTTTGAGTTATTCCTTGACTTCACTCATTCATTGCTTCTGCCTTCCTTTACAAGACAACCGGTTCTAGTTTTCACAACATGAAGAAGGAACTCCATCATTTGGTATCAAGAGCTATGGTTCAAACAAGGTGTAGTGAGTTCTTCTTTTTCTAAATTATTTTTTGAATTTCCATGTTGTCTACATCACTTTTTAATTGTCTTAAGTTGATTTTAATCTTGTTTTACCATTTATTTTGTGCCTATTTGAGGTTTAATCAGTTTAATTTTCAAATTCTATGTTGAACCTTTCATATCTTGAGTTTAGGAATTCAATTATGCAATTCGTTTATGTGCTTTTATTTTTAATTGAGTCTTGATTGTATATTTATTTTTTAAATGATATAATTGTGTTTGTCTTGAGTCATTTTACTTCTAAATTTAATTCTAGTTTTTTCAAGATGTTAGTTGATAATTGTCAACAATTTCCAGTAGTACTTTTATTGAATTGATGTTTCTTGTTGTAGTTGAATGTTTCAATTTGTGTTAAACGTATATGTGCCTTTGAATGTTTTTTAATTTCAGCAATTGAGTTCTATACATTTTAATTAGTTCAATAACAAGTTCATAGAGTTAGAATTTCTACCGTGTCTTGAGTTTGTGTGCCAATTTTCATTGCATTCTTTAGGTTTCATAATTTGCAAATTCCCAAAAATTCATTGTCGGCTGAAAACATTTATCATAATTTGATTCATTATCAAAAAAAATTTGAAACTCTTGATTTACATACCTTGATGTGTTAGAAACCAGAAGAAAAAAAATTATATCAAAATTCAAAATTAAAAAAAAAATGAAAAATGAAATACGAAAGGAAGTCAGATTGACTACGTCGAATGAGATGAATGTGAGCTAAGCACGATGAATTGAGCTTTGAAATCTCCAAATTTATGAAAATTTATTGGAGAACTTTTTTTGACGAAATTCCAGTGCCATTATTCAGTTTATTGATTGTATTTTCAGTGAAAAAAATTTCAAAGACTGAATCCAGATACAAATATTAAAATAATTCTAGCAAGCTTACTACTTTTTTCTACAATTTTTTAGTAATTTTAGTTTTGTTCATCTATTCTAGATCATTTTTTAGGAATTCCAATTTTTGTGTTATCCTTCCTTGATTACCTTAATTTATTGTTTTTCATTTATGTTTTAATCAATTGAGTTTGTCAATCATAATTCCGTTTGAAGTGGTACATGTTTCAAATTAAACTTTTGTTATTTTTAACTTGCTTGACCTCTATTTAAAGTGACTTCTTACCTTGGTGAGAAAATAATTCCTTGGAGAAGGAAAATGGTGGATCAATCAAAGTTCAATATCCTAAGGAGATAAAGCAAGGGGAAGCAACACCAAAAGCAAGAAGCAACAAAACACTTTGGAGTACATAGTTTTTTTAGAAGAAAAGTTGTATAAAAAATTACTTGTCATTGTATTTCTTTGAGTTGTATTTGCCTTAAAATCTTAATTTTAGTGGATTAATATCACGTTTAGTTTAATGAGTGTGTCTTCGAGGTCCAAAGGTGCCAAGAAGCCTCACCTAGGGAACATCTAGTTTAAGCTTTCTAGTTTTAGAAGTTTAATTGTTTTATTTGCTTTCAATTTCTTGTTTTAATAGTGTTTTCATCTTTTTGTGTTTCTAGGAATTTGCTTAGTGAGAAGTTTGTGAAGTGTTTTTTGATAGCATTTGGTTAGGAAATGCTTGGTACTTAAGCGATCCTAGTGTCATTTCACTCATTCATTGTTTCCGCCTCCCTCTACAAGCCAACCGGTGCTAGTTTTCACAACATGAAGAAGGAACTCTATCACATAATCCATAAGATAATCCCAGATCTGGGAAAAGCTTATGGATTGGGTAATCTAGAATGTGTTTTTTCAAAAAATAAATTCCAGATTACAAATCCAGAATGTTCTCAGAATGCAAAAAAACCAGTGCAGTGAAATGAAATCAGTGCAGGAGAAGAGTGAAATACATATGAAAAACTAACATTTTCCATCACACAACCACAAACGCACCATAAAATACTCTCAAACTTTGTATACAACCACAAAAAAACCTTCAACTAGTGAAAATCGCGTTCTGGAGGTGCCTTGGGGTGGATGGGGTGCTCGAGGTGTGCCTTGAGAGAAATCAGAAGAAGAGGTATGGTGAAAATCTTAGGTGGGATTTTAGGATTTAGTTATTTTTTAACTTAAGGGCAAAAATGTAATTGCACAATTATTATGGGGTGCCACGAGAACCTATGGTAGTGTAGTAAGAACAAGCCAAATGTCGAATAGGGCATAAAAGAAAAGAAAAGGAAAGAAGTTTCTTTACTGGTTGCTTCTTCCTGTACCCCCATGACTTCTTCAGGCATGTGCATACTAAATAAGAATTTACTGTTATGCCCTACAGTAAATAATTTGAAAAACAAAACCCTAAACATTTTACCTTTACGTTTTACCTCTCTCTGCTCTCTTCTCTTACCCTACGACACCTCCATGATCTCTTTCATTTCGACGCACATCCAATGTTGGTCTTATTCATTCCATCACACTTCTAAGGCTATTTGTGGTGATTCTTTTTGTAAACAAGTCAACCTCCATGTCCATACTTTAACCTTCATTAATAAAATATAATTTTTTATTTTATTCTAATTTTCACTGAAATTCACACAATTATGCAAATAAAAAATTGCATTCAATTTCCATTTCAGATTGGATAATCCATAAGTTATTTGATAACTCAAAAATACCTTTCGGATTAGGTAAACCATAAGTCACTTGATGATGTGAGTTGATTTTAGGATTGTACATTTTATGGGTTCCTTTTTTGTTTATAAGTTTTGAGATTAGCAATTATGGTGATAAACTCAAAGAAGATTGTCATTGAACACGGACTTAACCAAGTGATTAAGTGTGAAGGTTCTCTTCTAGAGAGCAAAAGGGAAAATACAATTATATGGTGATGATGATGAAAAGGTGCGAAATTTAAGAAGCAAAAGATAAAGAACAATATAGACCGAATGACAAAAGAAGATAACAAGACACAAGATGAAGGATGATGGCGCAATGAAGAAAATGAAAATAGAGAAAAGATAAGAAAGCATAGGTGAAATGAAAGGGATGATCACGCCACTTGGAAGGTGAGGGAATTCCAAGGTGAGTGGTGAGAAGCCGCCACTTGAAGTGCACTACTCTCAAGATAAGACCCAAGAACAATTTAGGAACAAAGGTACTAATCACTCAAGCAAAGTTTTTCTTAATTCAAATTCAATGTGTCTAAATACATGAGGCAATACACCCTTAATATAGGAGATAGTGACTTGGGGAGCAATAGTGAGAGGGGTAAGGGCATAATTAGTGAGAAACCTTCTAGAAGGTAGGTCAAAGAAACCCCAAACCTAGGTGCATATGTCATGAAAGGTGGGCTTGACACAAACCCAATTTACTAAGTATACACTACTGATGTGAGTTGATTTTAAATGTTTTCATTTATGGTGACACTTTTACTTAAGATTTGGATTTTTAACAATTAATGGTGAGGACCTAAGGAAGATTCCCACTGGACACGAACTTAACCAAGTGGTTAAGTAAGTGTAAAGGTGCACTTCACAGAGGCAAAAATGAAAAACAAGATATAGTGAGATGCAATTGCGGAATTGAAAATGAGCACAAGGTAACATCAATGGTGGTCATGGCCTCCCAAATGATGCACCATGCTCATGATTATGAGTGAAACCCAAGAGTAACAAAGAAGAGAAACTAAGAGACAAACACATAAAATGGAATGGAGAAATGGAAAGAAAAATGGAATAAGAAAACTTATGATGGTGGGTGTGAAATGTCACGCCACTTGGAGTGTGATGTGCTCCAAGATGAGTGTGTTGTCCGCGACTTGAGAGCTTCCCAAATCACTCAAGATAAGACCTCAAACCTAAGAGGACATAAGCCTCACTAAGAGCTCACACAATTTGTGCAGAGTTTCTTTACTTCATTTAAAGTCAACTTGTCAAATACAATGGGTAGGCCTCCTATTTATAGGTGAAGGAGCCTTGGAAAACAAGCAAGAAGGGTAGGATGGGAAAAGAGAAAAAAATGGGCAGCCTTAGGGTTTGACTCAAACCCACACCCTAGGCTTGTCCTCTTAGAAACTAGGTCAAATTGCCTTCCTAAAAGGCTAGGAACAAGCTAAAATGATACCTACACCACCTATTATGCTAAAGACACCTTATTCTAGCCTATCTTTGCTATTTGGACCCCTAAAGTGAGCTCAAATTATTTACAAACATATTCTATTTTTTACGAAGACCAAAAGGAAGAACTTCTGATATTCGGGTTTATAGCTTCTTCTTCTTTTGCTGATTCTTTCTCGAGGCTTGGTGGGGCCTGACTTTGTATCTTGAGATGACTGACCCTTTTGGGAAGTGCTTGTTGTGTCCTTCGTTATCTGTTGGTTTGTATCACCTACTCTATCTTATTCTTCTATTTGGACCCTAGAAAGAGCCAAAATTATTTACATAAACTTTGTCTTCTAAAAAGACCAGAAGAAAGAAAATATGATGTTCCGACCTATGTCCAATTCTTCTTCTGCTGAGGTCCTTCTGATGTTTGGTGGGACCTTGTCTTGGATGCTGAGATGACTGGCCTAATTGTGAAGTGTTCGTGGATAAAAATTATGTTAAGCATTATCATTTGGCTTAGAAACTTAGAGATACTTTTTAGTCCAATATAAGGATCTAGATCATGATAAACAAGCATTACAAATAAAATAACAATACTAATCATCAATCAAGAACATAATATTATATTTAAATATCACCTGAATACATAAGAGTTTGAACAGATTACTCCCAATCCCAAGGGGTAGAATTAGTCATTCATGTTGGTCATTACAAGCATGGAATGAAGGTAAAGAAGACTTAGGATGTTTCTCCTTGACAGTTGCCTCCTCTAGGGTTTTCTAACACCTTTTATTCTCCCAATTGATGTCAAGGGTTGTGCCTCACACCTCATATTTAACCTAGTTGGACTTGGGCTAAGTGACTTCTTGCCTGTACGTGATTGGGTTCGCCTAGGCGAGTTGGATGAAAATAGGTTCAATGTCTCTATAGTCATCCCGCCTAGGTGTGACTGAGCTCGCTTGGACGAGATCCTCTGGGAGGTTCTGGCTTAGGCAAGTTTGTGCGAGTGTTTGGAGCGTTCTAGTTTTTCCTTTTTATCTTGTATATTCTCATTTTTCTTTCTCATCTCCATTCTCCCTAGAATCCTGAAATTAACACAAATGTGGGAATAAATTGTTCTTATTCATATTATAATCACAAAATATGTAAAAAGATGTAAATTCATAAATTAGGGGTTATACTAGAGTTATTTTATCAATTAATATCCATAAGTGCTTGATAGTGAGCACTTATCAGTTATTCAAAATAAAATATAAGGTTAATGGAACAATTGAAAGGTAAAAAGCAATGGTAGTAGCAAAGGGATACGCACAAATAGAAGTCATTGACTACCTTGATACTTTTTCTCCAGTAGCAAAAATGATCATCGTAAGGTTGCTTCTTTCTCTAACTTCTATCTATAATTGGGAATTGAAACAATTAGACATAAACAATGCCTTTTTACATGGAGAGTTGAAAGAAGATGTATGTGTGGTTTCTCCTCCTATATTGACTTCTATTCAACCAGGACAAGTTTGTAAATTAAAAAAAGGATTTATATGGCCTTAAGCAAGCCAACAGAGAGTGGTTTTCCAAACTGTCACCCTTTTTGCTTTCTATGGGATATACTAAATCTATGAATGAGCATTCCTTGTTCATTAATTCTTCTGAAGGATCTTTTACAACATTATTGATGTATGTGGATGATATAATATTGGTAGGAAATGATAAAGAGGAGATTAATGAATCAAACAAGCCTTGAATCAGACATTCAAGATTAAGGATCTTAGGAATTTAATATATTTTCTTAGTCTTGAAATAACAAGAAGTAAGAAAGGGATAACGGTGAATCAAATGAAATATCACTAGTGCAAAAATAAGAAAAGGGTACTATTTATTTAGTGCGGCTTTTGCGCTACCCACTTTCGTAAAAAAACGCGTTGGCATTTTTGAAATTATTTTGATTTACGAATGCGGCTATTTTGTATAGTCGCACTTGTAAATCAGAGCGTTTTGATTTACGAATGCGGTTTTACCTTTAGTTGCATTCGTAAATCCTTTTTACCCTAAATTTTGAAGCGCGCCACACACAATTTCATACTTTCTTTCTCGTCTTTGCTTTCGTTTCGCGTTTGCGCTCTGAGTTCATCTCCTTCTACTGCATCTGCATTCCATTTGTGCCAATGTAAGTTTCTTGAGCTCTCTTTCTTCCTCTTCCTCTTCACAAATATATGCATAGATGTTTTCGTTTTTCTTATATATGTTTTTTCCCTTGCATTGGTGGTCTCGAAACACTATTTCATTGGCTGGCATTCGTTGCTCCGTCACTGCTTCCCTATCCGCCGCCGCCGTTGCTGACGCTCCCGTGCCATTCTTCATGTATAAATTTGTTTCGTTTTTCTTACATTGTTTGGTTTCTTGCATTGCTCAGTACTCTTTCATTGCCTTAGTGGGTTCTTATGGGTTTTTTGGTTTGCTCCATCTTCCTTGTCCGTCGCCGCCGTTGTTGGCGCTCCCGTGCCACTCTTCATCAACGTTGCATTCACACAAGATTTTTTTTTAATGTTTTGGCATATACAAGTGCGGCTATAAGAAATATCCGCACTTATAAATGGTATTTACAAGTGCGGCTATATAGCCGCACTCTTATCT
>Ga0123341_1003111_pt1 | contig 14066 bp, 10 predicted proteins | sample Turbeapinknodule_FD_89959 | JGI IMG/M metagenome (GOLD analysis project Ga0123341, IMG submission 89959) | Root nodule microbial communities of legume samples collected from Mexico - Turtle bean Mexico pink nodule | ecosystem: Host-associated > Plants > Roots > Nodule | place: Mexico: Nepantla... | reverse complement strand
ATTAAATTTAGTCAAATATTTATTTTGAAACTTATAAATTTGTTATTAACTTAATTTTCGAATTGACTAAAAAATCAATATAACCCAATAATCCAATTCATGAAAATATAATCTGGCTTATTATACAATTCACATGTGGGGTGCGACCCATTTACATCTATTTCATTTACTAAAAGAATTAACTTTATTTTATAGAGATTACTCATTCCTTTAAACTCAATAATTATTTTGTGAGTTAAGGTTTAAAATTCTTAAACTATTCATTATATATTTAAAGATTTTATTTGTTATATTTTTTATGTAGTCATCATAAAATAAATTTTCAAAATATTAAAAAAATTAAATATCACAATACTAATAAGACCACAACAACTTTAAGTGAATTTTAATAATAATATTTTTTAATCCATTGAAATAAAGTCAATTTCTACGTTCGAGATATAGTTATAACTCGATTTTACACATTGAAGGATTAAGGGAGAAAGATGTATTTAAATTGTTGTTGATTTCGACTTCTAAACTATATGAGACTATTACACATAGAGTAACAAGATCCCTAGTTGAGGACTAAGAGAACAATGTTTTGTCTTTAAAACCACTTTTCCATCTCCATAAACAACATCAAGTCCATTTATATGATATTACTAAAATTAATCAATACCTCGTATGTTGTGATTGACCATAGTAATATTATCTTAACCGATTTAAAGTTACGTGTGTTCAAACTTCAATTATAAAATAATTAATAATTATAAATTAAATTATAAAATAATTAATAATTATAAATTAAATTATAAAATAATTAATATTATAAATTAAATTATAAAATTAATATCTTGGTGAGACATTAGTTCACCATCATCCATATTATAGAAATTCATTTAATAATTATGCTCACAAGAACACTCTCTAAGTTTAGTAAAATCAACACAAATCCAAGTGAAACTCCAAGAATTTCAAACTATTTGTTCTATATCCACTTAAGTTCAGATAGAACTAAATATAATAGCTTTTACATGGATTTGTATTTTTTTTTTCTGAAAAATTCATGAGTTAGATTTTAGTACTCAACATTCATAAAGAGATAGATAAATTATTCATGAACATATATGGATTAGGATGACAAAAGTGAGTAATAAATAGTATTTATGATTATGATGGATGATTAATAAAGGGAAGTAAAAAATGTTAGCATGGTTTAATATAATTAACTTTTTGCTTTGTGTAAAAAGAAGATTAACTTTCTCTATTAATATTAAAGGTATTTTTATCTTATAGGACTCTCAAAATTAAATGATAAAAAAAGGTTGAAAAGCGTGATGCATTTGGAGACACGTGTCCGAGGTTGCTGTCAGCGCTGGAACGATGTGGTCCCCACACAGAGGCCACGCGTTTCGTGGATTTGTGCTGCTCAAGTGCGTGTCACGTGGGCCACATTTTTCTTTTGTTGGGTTCCTCTCAAGGGCCTTGATAACCTCACCCGCATCCCTCACCTCCGTTTCTCACAACGCACCCTCTCCCGCCACCGGTGCTGCCAGTTTCCCTCCTCCACGTGTCCTTGCTGACCCCACAGGTAGGTGACGTCATCATTACCCTCCTTTCTTGAAGCAAAAAGGAAAATATTTAAATAAAGGAAAATGAACTTTGAGGACTCAAGACTTAAAAGACCAAGACCCGAAGACTTTGAGAGTGTTGTGTTTGCTATTTTACCATTTTTCTTTTTTTATTATTAAATGTTTGTTTAGTTTTATTTATTTATTTATTTTAACTTTCCCTGTTATAATTGGTGTTGCTGCTATTAATTAATTTCTGGTGCTAATTTGAGAGAACTGTGTGTGTGAGAGACAGAGAGAGATAGAGAGAGAGAGAGAGAGAGGAATCAAGACAGCTCCTTTTGAATTTTCTATCAGAATCTGAGGACCCAAAATCTAGGGTTTTCTGTTCTTTCTCTTGGTAAGTGAGTACTCTGGTATTCTTGTCACTCGATTTTTCTCTCGATTGATTTGGGGGTTTCCTTTGATTGCGTGATTTGTTTCGGGCTGAGTCTTTTTGGGGATTAGGGTTTTTGGCTTCGTTCTTCCTGGGTGAATTTTTTGAAGATGGGTTGGAGAATTTGGTGACTGATTGAGTTGTGATGTGGGAATTCTTGAATGGAGTCACGAAAGGTTTATTTTTTCGTGGCGGGAAGGGGATTTTAGCAGAGGTAGGGTTGTTTGTGAATGTGGGGAGAATTGGGGGTTTTGGGGTGGTGTAAAGTGGGAAATTTGTTGAAATTTCCTGAAGCTGAGCTTCGTAGGTAGTGTGTGATTGGCTGTCTGGCACTGATCGACAGTTGGATAGCATATGTTGTTGATGTATGCTATGGTTTTCCTGTGCTTCTGTTTGGTTGTCTGTTTGACTAAATACGGCTTTAAAAAAATTTGGGATAGTGTTTGAGTTTTTGTTCCCCTGCTTTATATCATTTGACAAACGTTGTCTTTCAAGAATTTGGCAACTCTAAACAATTGTCTAGTGTACACAAAATGAATGATCCATCTTTGTAACTGTTAGTTGGTTAAGAAGGCTGGTTTGTTTTTATGATGAATCATGATCAATTTCGGTGGGGGTTGCTTTGTGGTTTTTATCATTTCCCCCTCTGAGATTGAATTTATTCTATTAAAGGTTATCAGTTTTGTTTTATTATTAGTTGGCTTTGTTTTAGTGTAAGGAATATGATTTTGTGTATCACTATGTATGTTGCTTTTGTAGGGATCTGTAATCATGCAGTCCAAGTCTGAAACTGCAAATCGACTGAGGTCAGATCCTCATTCCTTTCAACCTGGAAGTGTTTATTCCGAGCCTTGGTGGCGCGGTATTGGTTATAATCCCTTGGCCCAAACAATGGCTGGGGCAAATGCATCCAATTCGTCATCTCTTGAATGCCCTAATGGTGATTCTGAATCCAACGAAGAAGGGCAGTCTTTGTCCAATAGCGGGATGAATGAGGAAGATGATGATGCCACTAAAGATTCGCAGCCTGCTGCTCCTAACGAACCAGGTGCTTTAGAGTATCATTTAACCATTTGAATACAAATTATGGAAATGGAATTGGGGAGCATAATCAAATGAATTGGCACTTTTGATTTTATATATTTTAACTTTTCCATTCTTCTAAGTATTAATACGTTGTATTTTATTTTTCTTCCTTGCAGGAAATTATGGGCAAGAACAGCAAGGGATCCAGCATACTGCATCATCTGCTCCATCCATGCGTGAAGAATGCCTTACTCAGACACCGCAGCTGGAACTTGTTGGTCATTCAATTGTTAGTCTTTTCCTTGGTCTCATCACCATTTTAACATTTAGACATGGTTCAAATATTGACGACTTAGTTCAATAGCATAAATTGTTACTGACTCATGCATATCATTTTATAGAAAATCTGTGGTAGAATTTATAGTTGCATGTTTTTTTGGAATGGATTAGACTCTTTAAATTCTTTGATACAGGCATGTGCTACAAATCCTTATCAAGATCCGTATTATGGGAGCATGATGGCAGTTTATGGTCACCAGCAGTTGGTATGTAATTAATCTTGTGCTAATACGTTATTAAGGTTATTATTACACATATAGGTCATAGTATAATAGTTACTGATTTGCAATTTCCTCAAATTGGTCTAATAAGAAATAGGGTTAGTATATAATCTTGAAGATGTTCTTGTAATAACGGTAAATTTGTTTCATTCTGTTTGGTCTATTCTCTTGTTTAAAGCATTGGTGATATTTGGATAACAGATAACTAACAAAATGATATTTTTTACCATTAGGGATATCCTCCTTTTATAGGAATGCCTCATGCCAGAATGCCTTTGCCCCTTGAGATGGCTCAAGAGCCTGTATATGTGAATGCCAAACAGTACCAAGGAATTCTGAGGCGAAGACAAGCCCGTGCTAAAGCAGAACTTGAAAGGAAGCTAATAAAATCTAGAAAGGTAGGATCTAGTTTGCCTTTGTTATTTTACCTACCATTTGAACAAGTGATATCTAACCACATTTTACGTGAGATTTTTTTCAGCCATGTTTCCTTTTATTACTTGTGTACTAAACCTTATTACTACCTGCTGATCTAAAAAGTAAAATCATTTGGATATGAATTAATTTTAACTAATCTATATGTGAAGGTTTTCTACCAAAGATGCAATGAAAGTAAAAAAGAAGCGTACCTCATGAATGTAATTCTGTATGCCGAAGGGTTAATATGCTCATGAACACTGAACATGTTTAGATGAAAAAAATTTGGTATGTGAGATTCCTGTTGTGATGTTGTACCACATGACCATATTTCATTATGTGTAGGCCAGGATCCTTGTGCATCAATATCAATTGCAGTAATGTCCATGACTATGCTGAATTAATGATGTTGTGATAAATTCCAAATTGGAAGTTGGAACTGTGAAAATATTTGTGAACGTCTATTGCCTAATAGTCTGAATCATAATAAATGTAAATAAGGAACAACTTCCAATATATTGTTTGCTAGGATCTGTTATTGTTGCAGTCTTAAGGAAGTCAGGAGTCTGGTAAAAAAAATAAGCATTCCAATGCAGGCAGCGGAAAACATTGTGCATAAACGTTAACAAACTTGTTATAATTTATGTTGGAAATATTCTGTATTTATTATAGACATGTATGTAATCTTTAGTAGAGGAAATAAAATATTCTCTGTTGATGCATAATGAATGTATTGAATGACTCTATATAAACTCACTTCACGATTTTCATTCCAATCTATCTGATTTCTCTCGTAAGAATCTAGTATCTCCTATAATGATTTTGCAATATTAACTTCTGTGGACTCCTCTCTAATTTTGCCGTTACATTTATTTTTACACGTTATCAGTGGTAAACATTATATGCAGTTAACTTGATATAAACAGTAATATGTTTGAAACTGAAAATCAAATCAGGAATGAAGTAGCTTATTCTTTTTACTTGTTGAAAATAATGGTTTGGATGAGACATGGGATTTGGTTCTACTTGTGCCACTGTCTTGTTTGATCTTTTCTGGATCACTATTGGGGGCCTGTGCTAACATCTATGTATCACAGCCATATCTTCATGAGTCTCGGCACCAGCATGCTCTGAGAAGGGCAAGGGGTACCGGAGGACGATTTGCAAAGAAATCTGATGCTGAGGGCTCAAACAACTCAGGCAAGGAAAAGGATAATGGTACTGATTCTGTCCTATCATCACAGTCAATTAGTTCATCTGGTTCTGAACCTTTGCATTCTGACTCTGCGGAAACCTGGAATTCTCCTAACATGCAACAAGATGCAAGAGCAGCAAAAGTACACAACCGGTTCGAAGCACCTGGTTACCAAAATGGCAGTGGCGCTTACCATAATCATCACGGTTTGCAATCTTCAGTGTATCATTCATCCTCAGGTGAAAGAGTGGAGGAAGGGGACTGTTCAGGTCAGCAACTAAACCACAATTGATGGGGGGTTAGAGGCCGAGGTTGGTTTGTATCCTAGAGACATATTGGTGGAATACCTTGGTTATCTGTAAACATCCTTGGCAATATATGTGCCAAGCGGCAAATCATTCTTGGCTTTGTTCTTGTGTTTGTGGTGTGAATGATATTATGGGGGAGCGAAAAGAATGATTGATTATTGATATTTGTGATTTCTGTTGAAGTCGGTCAATCAATCCTTCATTCTTTTCTCATTTTAATTTTGTACAGTTTTATAGTGGTTAGTCAACTCCAACTTCAACCAACTTGGATGGATGATGATCAGGTTAGAAGAAACAAACTCTTGATGTACAACACTCTGTTTGACTGGTTTATTCTGTAGTTCAACTGGTTGTTAATGTTAACATGATAAGACGTCATAGGATAATGAACATGCTGTTAGTTATTACACCATTTGTTCGCCTTTGTTTTATTTTTTCGCTTGTCATTGTTCTATTGAAAATTGAATTTTCATGAATGAAAAAGTAATATTTCTGGCTATTCAAACGTAAGTTTGGTCTTGTAGAAGTGAGCAAGAGATACTCATCTAATTATTCTTGTATTATAATATAAGTGGGGAGTATGTTCGAAGGGAGAAAAAAGATGATTTTATCTAAACTTTAAGCACTACATTTGATTCCTTGTGGTCACAGCCTGTGGGACAAATTTATTCATTTATTTTTCCATTTAAATATTAAAATAAGATCCTTGAGTTAAAATGTTATCCATTAATTGAGTTTAAAAGTCATGAAAAGTATGATTCCCTTGTTTTACAACTAAAGTGAAGTAGTCCTCTTTAATAATGCTTTTCAATGAAGAAAAGGTCAATGTGGTGCTCATTCTGGTGGTGGTGCGTGTGATTTCTCCACTTGCAGCTTTGCATAGTCATTTTGGGGGTAATTTGGTTGGTATAAACGCATGTAATAGATTAGTGAAGAAAAAACTAAAAAATGGATCCACATTCCTCGACACTTGAAATTATTAAAACTACAATAACACAAATAATGATTTTTACCATACAATAAATATTAATGTTATTCGAATAAAATTATTTATGAACAGATAAGTTCTGAATGTTCATAGCATGAATAACTTCTCAAAAGACAAGTTCTTAAAAGTTCGGTCATATATTCCTTTCGCTAAAATATGGAAATCATCTAATTGGTTAATATTGAAATTATCAAACCTATTTTCATCCTCATTTCTAATCTTCATGACAAATTGGTTAACAAAAACTAGTTAAATCCAAAGGACTAGTTTACAAGGAAATTAACAGTTTCAGAAACTGAAGTACATACACGTACTTTTAGGATTCAAATCAGACTATTCAAGGACAAAATTAACATTAAAGTGTTAATTTATAAACAATTTATTAATAATCACATTTTCCATTATTTATAAACAGGTGTTTTCCGTTGAATAATAACTGAGTCCTCATTATAGTTTGCTCTATAAAATAAAATAAATATTATACTCTCTCCCTATAAAATTTAATCTTGATTTTAAATTAGTACATTTAAAATATTTCTTACCCATCAGACAGAAAATAACATCTGCCATTTACTTGGGCGTGCGCATGAGAAGCACGTCGAGGAAGAAAAATAATCCTTTAAGAGCATCGATTTGAAAGAGAACCACTTTTATGTTATTATTTCATACATGGTACTTTTACACTCAAAAGGAAAATTGTGAACTAGTCACTAAATATATTTCATTTAGGTATATATGATTAACCTTTAATCATGCTGTTTATCTTCATCCACATCCTCTATCACTTCTTCGGTATTATTATATTGTTCCATGAAACTATTTTCATCATCACTATCAGCTGCACGCTCTGCTCCAGTTTTGCCAGCATCAGCAGACCCTGTGGCATTAGCCACATTTTGCTGCTTATCCATCATCCCAGACAAGGCTAAAGTTGGAGACCATTCAAGAACATCGTCAATGATGTTAGATACCCTCTTGTGGTACCTGCATAAAACCAAGGCAACATGTTGTAGCAGTTAAGAAAAGACCAACAACAAATAGTTTGTCTTTCCATTTCATGGATTTGTTTATAGATGCAACTGAAAAGGAATTTAAGCTGAGTTTGAGTTTATGATTATTTTTCTGCCAGAATGTGAAAGGATATATATATATATATAATTTCATCCATTGTGTTTGTGTTTAGGGCTTACCTTGCTCTGGCAGCTTCATCAGGTGCATGATGCCTCAGCAATAATATGAACAGCACAGCTACCCCAGCATAGAAAAGCCTCGTTGTCCACTTGGGCTTCTCCTCTTCATCTTTCTGAGGCCAAAATCTAAACAACTCCCGAAGTGTTGCTTCCTCGGCAAGGATGTTAGGGAAAAACCAGATTCGCTTTCCAAGAGTGATATATAACACGCCAAATATTGCACCTCTTACTATAACATTAAAAAGAATTCATGAGGCCCGTGGAAGCACTGAACCAGAATGTGGCGCACTTAATAAAGCATATTTCAGACAATAATCAAAATCCAGTTCTAATAAAAAAGTTACAGCTGCCGAGAGCACAAGAAGTTAAAGGAAATATATCGTATTCCTTGAGAATCTAACAACTATTACAATATATGCATTCCAGAAGTCAACAAGTTACGATGTGCATAGCAACCAAATGGCGAAAAATAGTTGAAAAAAACAACTTAAAAGTAAATTTGAAAAGGCTTGTCAAAACCCAAAGCCAAGCAAAATAAACGATGATGGAATTCTCAAATTTCACACGTCTAAAAGCATCAGGATTTCAAGCCATCTAATTCATAGAGGGGGGGGCATATATTTTTCTGTGTAGGGCAATAATTATTCAATAATAAAAATTCACTGCAGCAGATGTATTTTTTACATACATATCTCCATTATTATTGAAAAATGACCCTTGTATCAGTTTAGCATTAAAAAACATCAACCTCCCTTATTTGCCCTTATTTTCACAAACATCCCACCTCTCCCAAAACTCATAAAAACCCACTCGAAGTTCAAAGGAACAGAAACCTATTATAAAAATGTACTCTGTACAAACATTTCCCAGATTTTACTAACGTATCACAAACTCTCCTTTTCATGAGACTTGTGAGATATTACAATATTGATACTCAAGAATAATAGAGTCTTTTATTATTGTATTCTTTAGACAATTCAAATTTCAAACTAAGTATTGAGATTCCTCTTCCTCATTCGAGGACTAAACCTCTAGAATTGTAGTCATGATAGATCAATTTCCAATCGCCTAGCGTGAAAGGCTTCTTTTCGCTTATCATAATCATATAGTTATTAACATGTTCTAATTTCCTAATGAAAGCTTTTTCACTCCTATTATTTAAAAAAATTATATTAACATGTTCATATCTTCTCTTAGAAAATGAACTTTATCTCAAGCTCATAAAACCGACTTATTATATGAGATTTGTTCTCAGTCTTATACTATAATTTGGTCATGTCTATAATAGATGTGAGATCTTCAGAATATCCCTCACACTGACAATTAGACATATCAAGTGTGTGACTAAATATTTATGGGTAACCCGATACTGAGTGATACGATAGGCCCAACAACAAATATCACTAGGATAGACTTATACAATCTTAGAAAGTAGACTTTAAACCCAATTGAACATCACAAAACTGGCTTATAAAATGAGGTTGCTAACACTTATATACTATAATTTGGTCCCATCTCTAGTTGTGAATCTTGAACATCTTTATTTTTTTTTTAAATTGTGCTATTTAGCACTGTTATAGTACTATAGCTAGTTCATTCAACACAGACACTAAAGTAACTTACTTCATGAAGAAACTAGCCAAAAACAATCAAATATTAAAGGAAAGGAAAACATACTCAAAAGTAGAGAGAGGATGAGGAACAGGATCCCAGCGCATGAGTAAAGTATCAATAGTTTGCAGCGATGAGGGTACACGGGGAATAAGCAAATAGCCAACGTTAACACAGGCCAGAAAAATGAGAGGAGTGTCTGCCAAAGTGGATGGCGTTTTGCAAACGTCCATGCAAAGAAAGCATCATTTTCAGAAAATTCTTGTTCTTGCTGAAGACAAATAAAATTTTGTTAAATTCAAGCACAAAAATAAACCTAATCACATAAACTGCGGCAGAGAAAAAACCATACATTATGATAATTTTAACATAGGAAATTAACTTAAACTACATGAATACCTTACAATGTCATATATTTCTTCCCTGAAGTTGTTTTCTTTATTTGTTTCCAAGATTAAAAATATACTGAATTGCAATATTTAAGATAAAATACAATTGCTTCATACACATATAGGTAGCAATAGAATATACTTATCTATGAATGCACCACCAACTTATTACATAGAAATTGAAAAAACAAACACCCACTAATGCAAACATACCTATATTAGATAAAACCAAAATGAATATATCAACACCACAAAAAATTGAATGATTCAATAAGCAACATAGTTATCAATCTAGGACAAAGCACATAGCAGCTGACCACAAAAATATTGTAGCAGTGTAGCGCATAGTGGAATGTGGCACAAAACAAATGGAATTCAGCCAGCAACAGAAGAAAATGTTGCAGCCACCGGGAAAGGATGACAGTCAACCGAAAACTGTCAAAGAAGAGGCCCCTAATAACAGTGGGTGGGCATCCTTCTAAGCTCAGTGTGCGTGCTCCAAAACTGAGATTGGGAAACCATAAAAGACCTATCTTTCATTTAAGGTTGGAAAAAGGAGTAAAATATTATTTGACCACCTAAAAACCCAAAAATGGCACTGGAAAGAGGCAAAACATTCTACTCTGTTTTTTTAGTAGAAGCCTAAGGATGAGCCACTCCACAACAGCCCTACAGCACCAATATTGATAACTATGAATTTATCAAGCTATCCATTTCTCAAAATAGCCGAAATAATCATATCAGACATAGGCAAACCAAAGGTCCATTTAGAGTGACCAACACTTTCCAACTTGGAAAGTTTTCCCATTGACTTTCCCTTTTTACATTCGAATTCTTACCACATGTAGTTCTCTTAAAAGCTTTCAATCAATTTATCTTAGACTCTTCCCATAAACCGTTCTCAGTTCCACCCCTCATCCTGTAGAAGTGATCTGAGAATTTTAACATCAAGACTTGAAAAACTTAACCCACCCACCTGCCCGGATAGCAATAAAAAAAAGGGTTCGGTTAACAGCTTGCGGGGGTAAAAAAGAAACGTCAAACAGGACAATAATGCCGAGCGAGAAATTTCTGAGAAATTGACAGACTACATTCAAGCACATACATGTTGAGCTTTCTGATATAATTATTGCAACTCAATAATTGCAAAAAGAAGGCTCAAACCAAGAGTTAAAAAACACTTACAGGGAAAATTTCCAAATGTGCAGGCCAGGTAGACAACTTTTTCTTCCCAGGACGAACAGTTTTTACAACACGATCACAGCGCACTAAAAGATTTTTCCCAAGTAGAATGTTGGCAATCTCCTCTGTCTCTAAATTCCTATCTGATTCTAGAATATCCTTGACCTCTGGATTGTTTTTCAAGAAGCTCACAAAATCCTTCCCTCTAAAATACTCAACACGAGTCTCCTGTAGAACAGCCCATCTCGAAACCAATTCCTTGTGGTCTCTAACCTTCTCAGCAAACACCTGGAACACATCTTTCTTGACAGCTTGCTTCTGAAAACAAAGAAACCCCAGTTCAGTCACGAAATAACAGAAACAGCTGTTTTCATGCTAAATAAAACAGGCGAAATAACATAACCAAAAAACAAGGTTCAATTGAACATGACCCGCATAATGACAAACTACAAAAGGGAACAGAAAAAAAAAATACATTTCAGCATATATCAAGCTTAAATCAACAAAAAAATCTACACACACCAGATCAAATGTCAATAAAAACTCCACCTCGCTTCCCAAATTCTCTTTTTCCATTAAACACACTAGTGAAATTGAAAATGAAAAAAAAAATGTTACAATCACAGCAAAAACCCTATTTGGAGAAACGCAAAAAATTGAGCTGAAAACATGGCACTATCACATACACTCACGACAAACAGTCCAGTGCTTATCGTTGTTCCGCGGTTCCAATCAGTACATTACCGAAACCCAAACCCCAAAAAAATTGAAACCCAAAATTTGATCCGATGCGTTTTGGTAGCAACGAAAATGAGAAGAAAAGGCGTAGAGTGAGATTAACAATGAGAGAAATATAGCAGATAGAGGAAATTGGAAGCGGAAAATTGAAGAGGGGAAATGGAAACCCTAACCCTAGGAGGGACGTCGGAGGTGGGATCTGGTGCGGAGGAGCGTCGGAGCCTCTTCTTGTCACCTGCGCCTCCCGAAGACTTCTTCATTTCGTTGTCTCTGTTACCCTACTCTCTTCTCTCTCTCTCTCTCCTATTTTTCTAACATTTTATTCACAACTCTTGTGAATCTTTAGATTCAAGTTATATATGTCCAAAAAGAAAATCTTAAAATTCAAGTTTAATTTAATTAAATTTGTTAACAAATAAACTTCTATTTATTTATTTATTTATTTACATGGATGCTGATAACAACATATTTTAATTAGTTGGATATTGATGTAACTAATACCTAACATTTTAAATTAGGGATGGGATACATTATTTTGAATTTTCATTAGTGTGTTTAATGTTGAAGAAAAAAATGCATGTTTTTTTTATAAATGTTTTATAACATTATATATTATTTATTTTAATTTTTATCAAAACAATAATTTAGATCAAATAAACAAAATAGGAGTGTTTACTCGTTATTTTATGCCTATTTAATCTGATCCAACTCAATTGAATTGGATCTTATTTATGGTTGATAATCTGATCCAACTCAATTGAATTGAATCTTATTTATGGTTGATCAAATTCAAACTAATTTACTGAAGTACGATTTTGGTAATGAGTTATGAAGTTCAAACACTTCTCTTAAACGATGTGTTTGTGTCAGATACATGTTTCAGATACGGATACTTGTATTACATTTGTAAGACATGTATTGGTGAAGTGTCTAATTTAAAAAATATTTGTTAAATTTTTTATAATTTTAGTACGAATTTAACACAATTTTAAAAATGATAAATATATTAATTTTCTGAAACCTCAAACTTATAGTATAAAATTTTATTGTGATTATAAAAATAATAGAACAAATTTTTTGAATCAGTCATGAAAAAACATTTTTCTGCTAAAAAAAACTGAAACATACTTAATACATATAAATATTTATTGTCAATTATAAAATGTATAGATTTGTATCATGTATCTTATATTTTATAAATTATACGTATTTTTGTATTTGTGTTTCTATGTGCTATATATGTAATAAGTTTAGCATGACTCACTTAAGAAATACTCTAAACTCACTTTTGTATCACCGGATTGTATTATATTTCTCATTTCATGTCTTGAATTGGTTTGAATAAACTTGTTATGAATTGGTTTATTGATCTACTTGAAAATCTTGAATAAATTTTAACAAAAAATTATATTATTTTTTAATTAAATTGATACTTCAAAATTATAATAAAAGAATTTAAAATTTTGATTCAACTGAGATAACATAATCCAAGCCGTTTAAGATTAAGTTGTGCTGGATTGAGTTTGGTTGAATTGAGTTCAACAAAAAACATAAAAATATAATTCAACTCCACCATAATAAAATATAAATCTTATTTTTATTGAAAAATAATAAATATGAATTTGTATTTTAAAAATAAAAAATATATTTAATTAAGACTCTGTTTATTGAAATTTTTAATATTGATTCATTATTGTTTAACAAGGTGAGTTAATTTAATCACATTATCATAATTAATTTAATTTCAGAAAAATTAGTTGATTTAATTAGTAAGATTAATTTTATCAATATATTACTTTAAAATAACTCTTTATTTATCAATATATAAAGAACAATATTTGTTTAACAACTTCTTTAGATTAATTTTAATCAGATTGATGAATTTTCACACGTAGATTATTTGATATAAAAATTCAATACGATTCTAAAAAATAATAATTTCTTATTTCCTACTTAAAAACTTTAAATTAAAAGTGAATGTTTATTTTTTTTTTATAAACTTCTATTTAGAATAGTTCCCACATTAATTAATTTTAGATTTAAATATAATTGGTATGAGTGAAAAAAGGTAGTTTACAAGTGTAGTTTTCAGGAAATATAAATACGTGAGAATTTGATTATTATAAAAAAATTATTATTTAAAAAAAAGGTAGTTGAAGTTTGAAAACAGGGAGATGAGGGTGATAATTAAATTTGTTCTTTAAAATTAATTTTTTTAATTCTTGGATATCTATAAAAGAGAGAGAAAATAATTGATAGTATTTAAAATGGGTGAAATGAAGTGTTTTTATATAAGTTTAGAAAAAATTGAATATATATTCACAACTTCCTTTAATTGCAAGATATGTGAGAAAAGTACATTGATTTGTTATTAATTATTTTAAAAATTATATCAGCAGTAATTTGATATTCAGTGATAATATAATTATTATTGCTTCTCGATTAAAGTCATAAAATTTATAATTTAATATTT
>Ga0123341_1003110_pt1 | contig 14066 bp, 15 predicted proteins | sample Turbeapinknodule_FD_89959 | JGI IMG/M metagenome (GOLD analysis project Ga0123341, IMG submission 89959) | Root nodule microbial communities of legume samples collected from Mexico - Turtle bean Mexico pink nodule | ecosystem: Host-associated > Plants > Roots > Nodule | place: Mexico: Nepantla... | reverse complement strand
GTATACTATAATGGAAAATTAGAAAGAAAATAAAAATATTTTAATTAAATTGTTTTAATAGTTAATTTATTAATCTACTTTATCTACTTTTTCAAATTCTCACAAAAAAAACTAAAATTGATATTTCGAAATGGTGAGTGATTATTAGTATTTTAAAAATGTATTCACATTTTTTCTTATTCTTTATTACTTTAACAAAATAATAAACAAGGGAGAAAGAAATAAAGTTTTATAATTCGATCAACCTACAGTGGATTTCTTTTTTTAAATAGGGTTGAAATTGGACAATTAAATTTAGTTTTCTTAAACAAATTAACCAAAACCATATTATTAATCCCTGCACAAACCTTGTGATGATTTTTTTATGGAATTCGAAGCATCGTGCAACTTTGTTGCAAGTACTTCAAAGTGCTTATTCTGTCATGAAACTAGTTTTTTTTTTTTTAAATAAAACTGGGAAAAAATAGAGATAAAAGGACACATTAACTGTTGTGTTTGGATATTTCAAAAAGAAAAAACACAAATAAGTCTCAAATTTTGTATGTTGCCAACGTCAAAACATAGGATCCCATGAACTAAAACAATTAATGGAGACTCAATTAAACTAGAAAATTATATATTAGCATGGTTTAATACATTATTTTAAACATATGCTTAATTGATTTTCTTCAAATAGATTTTATAAATTTAATTTCTTACTTAATAAATCTTATTCATAATTTTAACAGATTTTAATCAACACTGGAAAACATACTATTTGCACTAACCATTTACATTTTGCAACACCTCTGAAAGACCATTTATAGAGAACAAAACTACCAAAAGGAAAAGTAAAGTTGTTGGGTCACTTGAGATTGAAAGGCCCAAAGTAGAACTTAATTAACAGGAGAAAGCCTGAGAAATGTGAGTACGGCAAAGAGGAGGTTGTTTCTTCCTGCTCCGTAGTATTTTTTTTGGTATTCCATACTTATAAAAATATCAAAAATACCTTTCATTTTATTAATATTTTTTTTGGAAGGATTCATCTAAATAAATTTCTGAATTATAAAATCTGAAAAAAATTTAAAAATTGAAAATAGTTTTCAAATTTTATAATAAGTGAGTTTCTTTCAAAAGATACATTTCAAATTATAAAATTCGGAAGATATTTTCAAATTATAAAATTCATAAGATATTTCTGGAGTAGAAATATCTTTAAAATTTTATAATCTGAAATATATATTTTTAAAGAAAAAAATATTTTGAATTATAGAATTAAGATGGTATTTCTATTTCAGATGGTAGAATGTAGAATGTATTTTTTAAAGATAAAATGGTCATTTCGTCTAACTTATGGGAATGTCACGGTGCAGGAAGAAACAGTCCAAGAGCCCTCTCACTGTTTCGGTTTTAAGGCTTAACTTTCTCTAACCCAAAAATATTTCCAGATGAAACTTTCTCCACCCCATATATTTTGTGTGGCACTTCCTAGGAAATGGACTTTTTATAAAGTGAAAAAAAATACGGTTTACACCTCTTAACAAAATACAACCACTTGATAACTCAATATATTAATATTTTAATTATATTTTTATATTTTAATATATATTATTATATTGTTAGAATGAGTGGTAAAAATAAATGTATTTTATTTTTATATGGCGTAAAAGTATAATTTTTCTTCTAAAGTATAAAATCCATTCCGCAAAAACTCATTCCAAAATATACTAGAGATTTCATAAGAAAATAATGGAGTGTAAACAATTCAAAATTTTCACTCATTCTAATACATATTTTTAAATATAAAATTTACATTTTAAAATACTAGTTCTAAACAAAAAATAATAGACAAAACTTTTATATAAAGAATTAGTAAATTTTGTTGTATTGGCCAGAGTGCTTGGGACCTCGGTCCAAACGTATAGGTATGGTCATCTCGGTGGTGTGAATTATGTCTAGATCGGCCTGGGCCAGGTATGGGCCCAAAAGTGTGTTACGAGGTCAACCTGAGTATTCTAATAGGTTTACGTGGAAAAGATAATTAAAAGTAACAGAAATCATGATTGAATTAATTAAATGCAAGAATAATTGAATTAGTTAAAGTATAATATTAATGCATGCGGTTAAGAATGTTGGTACCCGAAAGTAACAGGTACACGGTGAAACAGATTATTGTTGAATAATATTGTTGAGATTATATTCTCATTGATGAAAATTGTTGAAGGATATCTATAACAGGGGCTTGAGACACCCGATAAAGGTAAGCTTTTTCTAAGTCTATCACTGATATACTTATGTTTGAATGCTCTCACTAACATGATCGTTGGAGTGTGATCAACAGGTAGAGCCCCCACTGTCCTAGCGGAGCAGTATCTTGGAGCACCAACTAGAGGCAGGTCAGAAGTAGAGCTTTCCTATTCCATGCAACCGAGGTCAACCGGCGAGAACATTTGCCGCCCACCGTAGGGCCCAATAAAACTTGATCCCATCCACATTTGTAGTTGAGCATTCCACGAGATGAGAAACACAAGGCAAGGACCAGTGGGATCTAAAGGAGGCGAGGCCCCTGCCTTACAACAAATCATGGAAACCATGAGGGTTCTCCAGGAGGCAAACGAAGAATATCAACGGGAGCATGAGCAAATTCATGAAGAAGCCAAAGTAGAGCAAGAGCGGCTACAAGAGGAGGCTTGAGTTGGCCAAGAGCGTCTTCAGGCACGCCTTATGGTAGAGATCACGGCTTCTCGAATGACTATGGAGGAGCATGCACGGACCAACGAGGAGTTGCGCAGGACCAACAAGTAGCTGCGGAGAAGCTTGCGCCAACACGGTCGATGTCCCACTCGGGAACATTCCCCAAACTTTTCATCGAGGGACGACCCCAAGTAGTTCTCTCAGCAAATCATGGATAAGCCCGTGCCACCCCATTACGTAACACCTAAGATCGCCTCGTTCACTGGTGTACAAGATCCAGAGAATCACTTAAAGGCGCTCAAAGCTCAAATGATCCTCTTTGGGGGGTCTAATGCAATCCAGTGTAAGATGTTCATGAGTACATTCACAGGGACAGCCCTGCAATGGTTTAGCGGGATTCCAGATGGTTGTATCACCTCTTTTCCCCAGCTCTCGAGAATGTTCAAAGATCAGTTCTCGGCGAATAAGGTCAACCCCCCACGATTGTGTGACATGTTCAATGTTAGACAGAGCGAAGGGAAGTTGCTTAAGGCGTACTTGAATAGATTATGTGTCATCTCGGTAAGACTTCAAACACAAGATGAGGAGATGGTGATCGCCGCTTTTGAAAAAGGTATGGTAGTGAGCCCGTTCAGTGACTCATTAATTAGAAACCCGGTGGAGACGTTATCCAAGGTACGACAGTGAGCTACCGCCCACATTGAAGTTGAGGAGGCTATGCTAAAAAAAGAATGGCGGCTCACAGTCGAAACCACCCAGGCATAAGGAAAACGGCCGAGACCGGTCCAACAAGAGCAATGAAGCCTCCACTGGGAAGAGAACGGAGTCGAGGTATGTCCCATATGTTGCTAAAAAGGACAGGCTCGAGACAAGGGCTTGAGAGGAGACGGTGATGAGGCCCAAATTCTAAGTATCATGCAAAGAGCTTTTAAACGTGCCAAGGGTAGCGGATAAGCTGAAGTTTCCCCAAAGGAAAAATCGATTTTTGGGGTCATAAAAATATGAATGGTGTGAGTTTCACATGGTATTCGAGCATAGTGTCGAACGATGCATAGCCTTAGGTTACCAATTGGCCAATTTGGTCAAAGAAGGTTTTTTAAAAGAGTACCTCGAGGCTAACCAGGAGCAACAGAGAGGAGAAGCTGCAATCGAAGATCAAACGCACCCCAATCCATGGGGAATTAAAAACCATCATAGGAGGGTTCTCTGGAGGCGGAAGCTCGGCCTCCAAACGCAAACGTTATGCTAGAGCGATAATGACTCTACATGCAAGGGAGCTCGGCGTGTTATCCGACCTATCCCTTTGTTTCATGAAGGCCGACTTGGAAGGTGTATTCACCCATGAAGACGATCCAGTGGTGATATTTGTTATCACTGCAGGATGGAAGGTGCAAAAAGTCCTAATTGATCAAGGGAGCTCTACGGATGTGATGTTTTGGGAACTTTATCAATTTGCAGATATCTCCCGATCAGTTAGGCCATATGATGGTTGTATGGTTGGTTTTGCGGGCGACTAGGTGGAGGTGCGAGGGTACGTTGAACTGAGGATGACTTTCTCTGATGAAAACGCGTCCAGAATAATTACTGTCGAATACATTGTAATTAATACACCTTTTGCATACAACCTACTTTTGGGACGACCCTTTTTGAATAGATTGGGTGCAGTAGCATCAATCGCTCACATGAAGATGAAGTTGCCATCAACTGAGGGAAAGATGATCACAATAAAGGTCGATCAGAAGATGGCCCGAAAATGTTATGAAAGCAGCTTGAAGAACCGTAGGGGAACCTACACAGTTACTACCCAACCCAAAGAGTCGGAAGGGATAGCTGAGACCGACGTCAGCAATGAAAGATGGTTTGGATCTACTGGAGAGGTTCAAGAGAGAAAAATAAAGGGGAAGAAGTTCAAGAACGACACTACGCTGGGCAAAGAGTTAGAAGATAAAATTGCAGATGTTATCGCTGTGAACCTAAACGTTTTTGCGTGGTCGTCTGTCGACATGTTTGTAATAGATCCAGACTTTTTGTGCCATCGGCTTACCATGGATGAGAAGGTCAAGCCTGTTGTGTAGAGAAGAAGGAAGTTCAATGAAGAGAAAAGTCTGGTCATCCGAGAAGAAACTAGGAAGCTAGTGGCGGCTGGCCACATTCGGGAGATCCAATACCCCGAGTGGTCGACAAACGTTGTCTTGGTTAAAAAGTAAAACAAAAAGTGGAGAATGTGTGTGAACTTCATTGATTTTAACAAGGTTTGTCCCAAGGATTCATATCCTTTACCAAGCATATATTACATGGTTGACAATGCATCAAGATGTCGTTTGTTGAGTTTTTTTATATGCTTTTTCAAGGTACAATCAAATTCGTATGCACCCGAAGGACGAGAGTAAGACAACCTCCATGATTGGGGTCGCCAGTTATTGCTACAAGGTCATGCCCTTTGGCTTGAAGAATGTTGGGCGACCTATCCACGACTCATGGATCAAATCCTGTCACCAATGCTCGGGCGCAATGTCCATGCATACGTGGACAACATGGTCGTCACCTCGAAGAAGGAAGACCAACATATCATTGACCTTGAGGAGCTATTTGCCACATTAAGAAGGTATAATTTGAAGCTTAATTCTGATAAACATGTGTTTGGTGTTGAAGCAGGGAAGTTCCTCGGTTTTCTGCTGACCGAGAGAGGAATAGAGGCAAACCTGGATAAATGCACAACTATTATAGAGATGAGGAGTCCCACAATGTGAAAGAGGTGCAACAGCTGACCGGGCGCATGGCCGCCCTGTCCCGTTTCTTGTCAGCTAGTGGAGATAAGGGGTATCCCTATTTTCAGTGCCTCAAGAAGAACAATCGTTTCACATGGAATGATGAATGTGAAAGGGCCTTTGTCAAGCTCAATGAGTATTTGGTTGGTCCCCCAGTTCTCGGTAAGCCGATTCCCGGGATCCCTATACGATACTTTTCTATAACAAATTGGGCCATTAGCTCGGTCATTTTTCAAGATTATGAAAAGATTCAGAAGTCGATCTACTTCGTGAGTAAAGTGTTGCAGGGACCAGAAACTCGGTATCAGGCTATTAAGAAAGCCGCTCTGGCTGTGGTATTCACAACTCGACGGTTGCGGCATTATTTTCAAAGCTTTATCGTGATCATAATGATTGACCTGCCCATCGTAAGGTACTTCAAAAGCCCGACATCGCAGGTCGGATGGTTTGTTGGACAATGGAGTTGTCTGAATTCGACATACAATATGAACCTCAAGGGCCCATCAAAGGCTAAGTATATGCAAATTTTGTGGTAGATTTTACGTTCGGGAGTTCCTAGTCTGACCCTAACGATTTCCAATGGGGTCTTTTATGTCGATGGGTCCTCCAACCAGCAAAGAAGCGGAGCTGGGGTCATCCCTGAAAGGCCAAACGGGCTCCTGATTGAACAAGCCCTCAAGTTTGTGTTCAAGGCGAGCAACAATCAAGCCGAGTATGAGGCCTTGATAGCGAGAATGTTGTTGGCCAAGGAGTTGGGAGCTTGGAGCCTGTTAGTAAAGAGTGATTCATTGCTCGTAACTGGGCAAGTCACAGGCGTGTATTAGGCTAAGAACCCACAACTAGCTTCATATCTCAGGTACGTAAGGTTTTTAAGGGCAACTTTCTCTGCAATTGACCTCGTTCATGTTCCCATAGAGCAAAATTTTCGAGCAGATTTATTGTCCAAATTGGCCAACTCAGGAAAGGGAGGTAGGCAGAGGTCTATTACCTAAGAAACCTTGAGGCAACCCAGGACAACAACAAAGGAGTTGCCAATGGTGGGTCACTTGGAGATTTTGCGGGTCAGCCCATAGCAAAGGAGAGGACATCGCTCGATGGTCCAGGAAACATTGAAGGTCCAAAGGATATCTACATACGAGTCTCTCGAAGATGAACATTCTGAGGTTATGCAGGTCAGAGTTGAGGAAACCTGGTTGACACCTTATAATCGGTACCTCGCTGACGGATTACCTCCTTATGAGCTTGCAGAGGGAAAGATTGTCAAGAGAAACTCGAGAAGGTACACCTTGATAGATGGGAATCTCTTTCGTTACGATTATACTTACCTACTGCTCATCTGTGTGAGTGGGGACCAGTGCACTCGGATCATGTCCGAGCTCCACGAGGGTATTTGTGGCAGCCATATAGGAGGATAAGCTCTCTCGTTGAAGGTCATCCGAGCAAGGTATTATTGGTCGACCATGAAAGAGGATTGTGGAAGATATGTGCAACGTTGTGAGCAGTTCCAGAAGCACGCTAATTGAAGCCATGCGCCAGCTGAAGAGTTGCAAACTATTTATAGCCCATGGCCTTCCCATACATGGGGGATAGATATTTTTGGGAGTTTTCCCCCTTGCCATATGTCAGATGAAGTACCTCATCGTTGCCATAGAGTACTTCACCAAGTGGATTGAAGCTGAGCCAGTTGCACAAATCACGACTCATCTCAACATTTTGTATGGAAGAATATTGTGTGTCAATTTGGGATTTCGAGGCACTTAATATCTGACAATGAAACCCAGTTTGCTAGCCAACAACTAGGAAAGTTGTGTATAGAGCACGGGATAAAGCAAATCTTTGCATCGATGGAACACCCACAAACGAATGGGCAAGCGAGTCGGCTAACAGGGTCCTGCTGAGGGGACTATAGACGAGATTGGAGAAAGCGAAAGGGAATTGGCCAGAAGAAGTTCCAAGAATCTTGTGGTCTTATCACACCACCCTGCAGTCGCCAACGAAGGAGACACCATTCAGTTTGGTATATGGATCAAATGTCATGGTACCAGTGGAAATACGGAAAAATTTTCCTAGGTTCCAAGGTTTTGTTGTTGAAGATAAAGGAAGAAAGGTGAATCTAGATTTGCTAGACGAGGTGCGGGATCATGCCCGTATAAACTCGAAAGCCTTAAAGAGAATAGAGGAATTAAAGCACAAGACTAAAACGAAGCCTCGGAAATTCAAAGTTGCCGACTTGGTGATACAAAATGCCCACCCTTATCAAATTGAGAACAAGTTGTCTCCAAAGTGGACTGGCTCATTCCGCGTAACCGAGGTACTAGGAAACGGTGCGTACAAACTGGAAACATTGGAAGGAGGAGCCATCCTGCGAACGTGGAATGCGGCCAACCTCAATTTTTTTTCAGTCAAGGCATTTGAATTTTTATTCCTTTCCTTTTAACAATTATGCTTTTTGAGGTGATCCTCTTTTTCCCCAAAGGGGTTTTTTTTAATGAGGTCACCCGGTAATAAATTTGTTATTGGGAGATTGTGTGTGAATTAAGTTGAATTTATTGTTGTTGATGAATTATTTGATATAGCACATGGTAAGAGGACCTAGCTCGAAATGAATAGAGTCCTCCGAGTATAGGCGCCCTGTGAAGTTCAATTTGTAGTAGCATGTGGTAAGAGGACCTAACTTGGAATGAATAGAGTCGTCTGAGTATAGGCACCCTGCGAAGTTGAATTTACTGTAGCACATGGTAAGACGACCTAGCTCAGAATGAATAGAATCATCTGAGTATAGGCGCCCTGTGAAGTTGAATTTGTTATAGCACATGGTAAGACGACCTAGCTTAGAATGAATAGAGTCATCCGAGTATAGGCGCCCTGTGAAGTTGAATTTGCTATAGCAGGTGGTAAGACGACCTAGCTCGGAATGAATAGAGTCATCCGAGTATAGGCGCCCTTGAAGTTGAATTTGTTGAGGCACATGGTAAGACAACCAAGCTCAGAATGAATAGGGTCATCCGAGTATAGGCGCCCTGTGAAGTTGAATTTATTTTGTTGATGAATTATTTGATATGGCATATGGTAAGACGGCCTAGCTCGGAATGAATAGAGCCATTCGAGTATAGGCACCCTGTGGCGATGAATTTGTTGATGAAAAAGACGCTATGTGGCGCCCTGCGAGGTAATATGTCATGGGATAAATGCTGAGGATTCATATGATAGAGTAATCCAATTCAAAGGTCGTGTTCGAGTTCTGGATAATCTAAAGAGCTCAAGGTATTATGCCCTGCACCTAGCTTGTGAAGTGACGTTATGCCTAAGTGTAAGGTTGGCGCACATACAGTTGTCTCAAACACGAAGGAGTCATTTATCAAAGGTTAGCCTTTCTTTCAAGGTGAATAAGTTATTACTTCCCCGTTTAAGTTAGTAGAGTGTTGTTATATTAGTTGTGCTATGACGAGTTAAGTTCTTTGGTAGAATGTTAAGGCATGCATTCGTAGAGATGAAAGTAAACTTTTCAAAAGACCTAATAATTGGCATGTCAAAGTGTCTATACGCGTTGAATGAACATACGTAAATTGTTCAAAGAGCAATAATGCTAAACGAGTGTGGCAGATCAATAAATATTACAAGTAATGGATACTATAAAGTTCAAGCTATTCCCCCATTAGTTCTCGACCATGGTCTTTCCCGGGTCTAGTGCAAAAAGGTCCATGGTAGGATGAACCATTGTAGCTTGCTCCAACGCAGTCTCGAAGCCGGCCAAGAAGGCTTGTGTGGCGTGGACTCGATCATCTTAGTGGAGTTTTCTTCTTTATTAGCCATCTCTCTCTTCAGGTTCTCTAACTCACCTAGAAGCTTGTTCCTCTCCTCGGATAGGGCTAGTGCCTCTTGAGTCTTCTTGGTGTGAGATGCTCAACCTTTTCGTGTAGGCCAGTAACTCGGTTAATCTCTATCAGAAGGCGGTCCATGCCTTGGCAAAGATCCGCGATCTCTTTTTTCCTTTAATCTTTGAATGCTTTTCGATCGTCCGTCCTATCATCAACTAGGCAAGCCAAGGCAAACGCTTGCCCAAGCAGCTTCAAGGAATCACGACAAATAAGGTCTTCGCTATGGACCATAAATTTGGTTTTGTTTTCAAGAGGGGCAAAGAATGCTTTACCATGAGCAGAGACGTCGAAGTCAACATTCCATAGGCTTTTCCCGCGTGAGCTTTCAGCCTAACACTCCTAGATGGTAACCACCTCTTGATGTGGAGCTCGACCATCTTAGTGCGAGTGTTCGGCAGCGGAAGCTGCCTCTCGTCTTTTTCTTTTGAAGATGTGGCCCAAGTTGGTTTGCTCGTCCTGATCAGATGGGACTAGAGCAACTTCAACGGGGGTCTTCCTCTTCTGTGCCGATAAGTCCTTGCTCATGTTGGCAGCCACTCTCATTTTCCTGATGCGTTCAACCATCTCTTCCTTACTAATGTTGGACAACATTCTCTCTGCAAAGAAAACAAGTAAATGATTAACAACAACAATAAGGTTGACTTTATCAAAGGTAGGAAACGAGGAGTACCAGTATAGTCTTTCAAGGCACCAGGGAGGTACTCTTTGGTCAGTAGATACGAGGGGTCAAAGACAACCTTCAAGCTCGTAAAAAATTTGCATATCCCTTGGTTTTTTGGTGACAAGTCCTCCAGGCGCCGAGCACTCTAGAATTTAGGTTCAGGGGTCCAGTATAAGGGAAATCTGTCCAGTATGGTTGGATCTCTTGTGGAAGCTTGTATTTTAAGGAATTTGCCTTTAAAATTTTTATATGATGACTGGAAGAGGGTGAGCAAAGCTCTTCCAGGGGCATCGTTTAAGGAAACCCATAATTGGCAGCCCAAATGTTTGACTTCAAAGAAATATAGGAAAACCTCCATAGTCGGCGAAATGTCGAGCTGTGAACATAAGATAGTAAAATCGCGAATAAATGCCCAGCTATTTGGGTGTAGCTAGGAGGGAGCTACATTGAGCTCGGTTAAAAGTTCCTTTTCAAAAATGGATAGGGGGAGACAAAGGTGGACATTTTTGAAGAAAGTAGCATAGAAGAAACAAAAAGGACCATCAGGGTCCGACGATTCATCACAACAAACCGGTTCTCCTTCCTTACATTCTACGATTTTGACAAACCCCTTGTGTCTCCTACTTACGGTACGCCCATACTCTCTCAACTCTCTAATACGCAAACGGGTGGTGTGAAAAGAGGTTTCTTTTAAAAGATCCTTTTTAGCCCAGGGGTATAAAGAACCATAATCCATTGGTGATATATCTAGAACACAAGCACAAAAACAAACAAAATGCAATTTCAGACCAGGCAGAGTAGGAGAACTGAAATAAGATACAGTTCATACAAGGCAAACGACGAAATTGGCACAAAGAAAAAATGAATTTCTCATGATGCAAATCAGAAGTATTCAATGATGTTTATCGAGAGAGTTAAACAGAATACTTGATGCGATGGTGGTGTGTGATGACGCAAGAGGAAGAAGAAAGCGTCGAGAAGAAGTGTTGAAAGCTGAAAAGGTTTTTGGAGTAGAAGGAAATGAAACAGTGTAACGGGAATGGAAGCTGGAGAAGGGGGTATATTCGAAAGGCGGAAGTTGAAACGGTAGGATTTCTCCACCGTTGATGCAAGCGCCACGTGTACGCTTTAGATTTAGTGTGGTGAGACGTCTCATCAGTAAACGCTTTGACAACCGCGCCTCATCATGTCAGTCGCCAAATGCTTGTAAGCCTCTTCGCCTTGTCGAGCTCGGCTCGAGCCTAGGAGGCTTGTGTACTGGCCAGGAGTGCTCGAGACCTCAGTCCAAGCCTTTAGGTATTGTCAACTCGGTGATGCGAATTATGCCTAGATCGGCCTAGGCTGGGTATGGGCCCAAAAGTGTTTTACGAGGTCAACCCGGTTATTCTAATAGGTTTATGTGAAAAAGATAATTAAAAGTAACATAAATCATGATTGAATTAATTAAATGCAAGGATAATTGAATTAGTTAAAGTATAAGATTAATGCATGCGATTAAGAATGGTGGTACCGAAAGTAATAGGTACACGGTGAAACAAATTATTGTTGAATAATATTGTTGAGATTATATTCTCATTGATGAAAATTGTTGAAGGATATCTATAAAAGGGGCTTGAGACCCCAATAAAGGTAAGTTTTTTCTGAGTCTGTCATTGATATACTTATAGTTTGAATACTCTCACTGACTTGATCATCGAAGTGTGATCAACAGGTAAAGTTCCCACTGTCCTTTTGGAACAGTATCTTGGAACACCAACTGGAGACCGGTCAGAAGCAGAGCTCTCCTATTCCATCCAACCAAGGTCAATTGGCAAGAACATTTGTAATGCTTTTTTTTTTTCTTTGATCAGCAAAGAATAAAAATAATTAAAATGGGACATTTCAGGGATGTCCCAACCCGTATACATCAAATAGGTGCTCCTGATTTGGAAAAAAATATGTACCAACCATCACATTTAGAGCACCCAAAAAACTACTGAAAAAAACATAAACATAATCTATAGAGCTACTAAAAGAACACTTTCCAGCACAATGCTATTTAGCTAAACAAGTGACCACAAATGGATGTAGGTACCGCAGGTCACCACAAGCAGTTCCAAGATGCCAAAAGCAGAATGTGTTGATATTATGGCAGCAACATACCAACCCATAATTTGAACATCCAATCTTCACATTTAGGCATCTGAATTATATACTCATTTAGGCATGATATACACTACATTTATGATTCAGATTTGCATGTATTTGTAATGCTCTATTTCCATAAAAACAAATATCATTGTTTTATATTTTTTTATCCACATGTAATGGCAAGTGAGTAGATAAATGAGTACTATCATTTTAATGAATTACTTTTTTTCCTCTTAAGATCCAATTATTAAAAATTATAAATTCTAATTAAATAACAATTTTATCTAAATACACAACTAAGTAACAATTTAGTATAACCTATCTATCATTTATTTATATTATTATATTATAATTTTCAAGTGGTTATCAACTAATAAAATAATTTGATAATTAATGCAATCATTTTTTAATTATATTATAATAATATAAATGGATTATTGGTAATTTAAATAAAATTATAATGTGACTCTATATTTAAATAGTGTGTTAAATGATCACAAGTTAAAGAAATTTCTTTATATGATATGTTTGAATAGTGTACAATTTATCTTTACTAAATTTTTAAAAAAAAAATATTATTCTATTCGTAATTTTTGTATGATGTAGGACTTTTGTATAGCATTTATGGTAGATCTACCTACCTTTATTTCTGTAGAATGTGTAGGACCTAGACCTATCACCCATGGATATGTAGGACCTAAACTTATGTACATGTTACAATTACTGACCACACATGCTTTGCATTCCAAAGAGGGTAGTCTGAAGTATAAGGATAGGGTCCCTCCACCACAACACCATTTATTACTCCCATACTCACTACTTTGTGCCATTCCAAGGATCTTCTACTGTTCCAGCTTTTAATTACCCTAGCTTTGTAGGGCAAAGTTTTTATGACTTCCATTGCCACAGTGAAAAGAATAGAAGAGTTAAAAAAAAAACAGAAATAGTGGGAAAAGAAAATTATTTGATGGAGAAAAAGTATTTTATTGTAATACAATTTAATTTATTTATTTATTTCCTCACTCCATCTCTCATTTCCGATTTTAATAATAATCTTTTTTCAACTCTTTAATTTCTGCAAGTCATCTTCATCCTACAAAATCGTCAACTTAAACGGACGAGTCCACACCCAATAAGCAATAGTACACAACTAAAAAATAGAAACAAAAAATATAAAGTTTTAAGTTGAATTAAAATTGGTGAGACAAGTTGCGATTAATTCACAAATTTATACATAAAATTTGTTTAACCCATGGAATATAAAAAAATTATATAAAAAATTTATCAAAAAATTTAAACAAATACCCATGGTAGATTACGCCGGTCCACAACCTTTTCCTAAAATCCTTCTACTTCTAAGTAGTAATATTAAGACACTGCATGTGAAACTGACAAGGAAATAGAAGCTTATAGAATTTTCAGTTTTCAAGTTACAAAAACTGCAATCTGTTGATAAATTTCATTTCCTTTTTTAAAGAAATGATGGTGAAGGTAATATCTAAAAGCAATTTCCAATTTTCATACTTTCAGTGGGGGACCAATTTAAACCAGAATTGGTTGAAAAAGTCTTCCTCCATTAATGTTCTCTTATTCTGTACAGTTGAGGTCGGTGAGTATACTGGTCCACCTTGTCAATATGAATTTAAGATAAATATTAAAAAGTTAATAATTTCTTACATATGATAATTTACTATTGAATGACAATACAAAATTAATTTCATTCTTTAAGTCTTTAACTATACTTAGTCTGGTAAGTCTGAAATAGGATGGAGAAAAAAAGAGCAAAAGGTACAATTTAAATGTGTGGTGAGATAGAGGAAAACAAATTCCTTTTTTAATGATATTCCTTAAAACCTTATTTTTTTTAAATGTTAATTTAATTTTATATTTTTAATAACAACTTTATTAAGTTAATTTAGAAAAAAAAAATTTAATAAATTTATTTCTAAAATATTT
>Ga0123341_1003109_pt1 | contig 14068 bp, 8 predicted proteins | sample Turbeapinknodule_FD_89959 | JGI IMG/M metagenome (GOLD analysis project Ga0123341, IMG submission 89959) | Root nodule microbial communities of legume samples collected from Mexico - Turtle bean Mexico pink nodule | ecosystem: Host-associated > Plants > Roots > Nodule | place: Mexico: Nepantla... | reverse complement strand
GTTGTTTTGGCTTTTTTTCCCTTTTTTTTTTAATTATTGTTTATTTTTTTAATTACTAATCATGAATAATACACAAAATTAGTGTATTTCCATAAAAAAAAAAAAAAAAAACTATTATGTTTTATCGAGAAAAAAAAGTTACATCATATTTTCAATATATTTTTTAAATTTTAAATTTAAAGTCTTGAATTATTTTAATGATCACAAAAAAAAAATGTATTTTGCACTCTATTCTTCTTGTTTTGGGTCTTTGAAATAGTTAACTTTTTTTCTCATTCTTCTTCACTCGACTTCTTGATTTTTGACTGATGATTTGAGCTTTCGATTACTAGATCAATTGACTTGGACTCTTTGTTATGTAGGTTTGGGCTTGTTCCCGACTATTGGGTCGAGACTCACTCTTGTTTGGATGTGTATCTGCAAGGTGTTTCGATAATAAAATCAGAATCAGTTTACTTAATTATCAGACAAAACAACACTATACCTGTTAGACATATTACCTATTCATAGTGCTCATTGTTGGCCTTTAACTTGATTGAACTTTTACTTTTCACACCTTACACTTACTAAATGTATTTTTAGTCTTTTGAACATATTTGTTGGGCATTGATACAGTGTTATCGTAATTTATTATTTATTTATATCATTTTAACTTTATTCATCTTTTAATACGTTAATAGTCTTTCGGTCTCTTTCCGGTCTCTCGACTAGTAAGTAAGTACACTTATATATTTCTCATTTACTTTCTCAGTTCCTGATATTTTTCCATCGTGTTGCAGTTAGACGATTCCCTAAATTGTGAGCTTGCTTTACAAATAAAAACACAAAACAAAACATATTATTCTTGAGCATACATCAAACAAGTACCAAAACTATGCTAGGCATAAGTATTATGTTAATTAAGTTCTAAAATTTTACATATATTCTCTAATTCTCCTTAATCTCCGACTCTTTTAATCTCTTGTTTAGATTTGAATATGATCCTTGTTACTTGTTAGATTATTTAGTAATGTTCAGTCGACACCTAGCTAGCAACAAAGAATGAAAGTATTAAAATGGGGTACCATTCCTTCTACTTTAGCTTGTGATCATTGATTGGATGCTTAAAAGAAGATGCCCACTTCCTCCATAATTAGCTCTCAAGAGCTTTAGTGGATTAAGACATGCTCAACTACTACCTATTATGCTCACTCCTTTTGGAAATATAAAACAAACCACATGGGAAGATATAGATAGATAGATACTTGGTTGGTAAAGTTGGGTTGAGTCCATGAACGGGTGAAACTACTTGTTTAACTCCCAAAGGCCTAAACAAGAATCTATTCATGCTTTCACTTAGCTTTTCACATGCTTCTTTCAACTTTGGAATCTTGGGATGCTAATGTTGCATCTTAAATTCGCAAAAGCAGACATTTAATGGAAAAGATCCTTAAGTGTCTACTTTTGTTCATGGGAGAATTTATTTGGGTTTCACAACCTTCACTTAGCATATATACTTTAGAGGATGCATCAATCTTAATCACGCTATAGGAGAATAGGAGAATGGTAGAAAATGAAAACTGTTTCGACCTTAAGTTCGAGAGGTAGTATCGTTAGGGTTTATCACTGCATTTGAGGTACCGTAACAGTTTTGTCTTTAAAATGTATTTTTTCGGCTCCACAATGGAGTCAAAGAAAGGATCATTTGTGCCAGTGGTTAAAATACAATGTTCTGCTTTAGTGGTCGGTGCTCCGTCACGATTTTGTCCTTAAAAGACATATTTTCACGCCCATGACGCCAATGTTCCGACCTCAAGCTGGAGAGGTAGTATCACTAAGGTCAATCACTACATCTGAGGTATTATCCGCTTTGAAAGTCGGTGTTCCGTCACAATTTTGTCCTTAAAAGACGTCTTGGGGAGTTGGAAGAGAAAGAAGTATATAAACTGCCTTTCACCTCCTCTTGAGCTATGTGAAATTATATTGACGGTACCGAAATAAAAATATTGATTCAATATTTTTTATTATACATTACTACAAAATGCCCCTTGAAAGTGATTTTTTGCCTACAATTGTAGACAGATAAAAAGAAGGTTCAAGTGACCTATTTATACACACACCCTTAAACTAAGTGTATATTGTAACTTAAAAGAGTCCTCTAACACAGCCATAATCCTCCAAAAAGAGATTTGTTAGCACCTGATTGCGCAATTTTTTGTTCGTTTCAAGGGAGCAGATGCATTAGAAAAAGATAAAAAATCTGTCGTTGGATTCGATAACAAGAGCCTAGTGAATTGTAATACAAGAAGACCCTCTTTATGCATTGTTTATCTGATACGATGTACTGCATAATATAAAATAGCTTATCAGACTAAAAAAATCACAACATACAAACATGGATTTCAAATTCTGTGTTTGGCTCAAAGGCATCATTTGCAACAAAACTTAAAGTATTCCTCAAAAGATACATATATTGCACCAAAATAATTAACAACAGGGTTGAACTAAAAAATATTATTTTAGTATCATCAAAGTATTTTCAATGTAGTTGAGTTAAACTAAATTCAACCCAGAGGAATCTCTCCAATTTTTCCATCCATGTGATGGGTTGTGGATTTGGGGTTGCCTTGTTATTGGCAAAAGAAATGCACTGGTATGGAAATGATTGAACTTTATTGTGCAAGACAAGAAGCTGCAGACAAAATAGAAAAAAGACAAAGTTAACATGTCAAATCTAATCAACACTCATGCTTTTCTGCATAGACCAGAAGCACAAGACAATGGTATTTTATGATTTTCTTTTCCTTTGTTATTTTTTTGAAGATACCATCTTATAAGTTTAGTTAAATAACAAGTACCAACTTCGAACCTTTTCCTTTCACATGTCGTTTCACTTTTCCACTAGCTTTTGACTTCAACTCCATTACTCTCAAAACAAGCTCGTTTAGCTGCTGTAATCCATTATGGTACCGAATCAATATTCTATAATGTTTGATGGCTTTACAAACAGAAATTAGTTTAATTTAATTGACCAACTCAAGGACAAGAAACTATGAAAAAAGTATGTACAGTTTCATTAGACAGTGTTTGGTTGTTCCTGATAGCAGGGGAACATTCTCCTTTAAACCAGACTCATGATTATTAGTTCCCTGTGGAATCTTCCAAATTCATTGGAGAATAAAACTCTGTATATTTGTTCAGTTGCTTTAAGGCAGGGAAAAGTGCCATCCAGAGAGAGAGAGAGAGAGAGAGAGTCATCAAATATTAAAAAAAGCAAAAATAAAAAACTATTTTTTTTTTCTATAACCACAATGCCACTCTGCTGCCTTGAGTCAATTCCTGGTTTTCTTTCAAGGGTTTGTTCTATTTATGCTCTGAAAAGGGTATGCCAGATTGCTTTCTAATTCTTTCTTCTCTATCTGCCCTATTCTCTTTCTGTGCTGGAGTTTTTGTGTTGTGTTTTGATTCTGAGGGTAGTAGTGATTTGCATCAAAATTTGGGTTTCATCCACTTTCAGTGATGGGAAGTAACAGCAGAGGAAAGGATGGTGAAGGTTCTTCTGGGGTTAAAAAGGATGAAGAGAACTATGAGCATGAACAAGACATGAAATTTGTGCAGCCTGAAGCTCTCTTTCGCAGTACCAACGGATTCACAGATCCCTTGGTTCAGTTACCTCCCTTGCTCATACAACCCCAGGTCAGAGTTAGATGATCCTTTCTTAATTTCTTTCATTGAAAAAACATTATGGGGTTTGTTCTTTTTCTTTCTCTCTTTTAAAAAAGTATAGGTTAATGTTTAATGTTGTAGTTTTATAAAGTGTATTCATTTGGGTTTTAGCTTTAAGAGGGGATAGATACAGTGAAATTTAATCAAAGTAGTGAGCAATAAGCATCTTATGAAAGTGGGATGCTGAGAAAGCATTTTCTTGACTCCACTTACTGTTTAATAATGATTTGTGGAATGGTACAGCTAAAGTTGGATTTTAGTTCATAGAACAAAGATTAGAGTAATCTTTCAAGTGATAGAAATTTAAGGTGGATTTACTATTTTGAATTCTACTTTTGTTTGCCATTCAAATGAGAAATAATGCTGGTCTAATGGGAATTATGAGGTTTATTGAATTATCTGAGACTTGATACATGCATGTCATTGCAACATTAGTTCACTCCCAGGTATGTCAATAAAAGTTTCTGCAAATACAACAAGGATTTAATGTTTTTAATCTGATGAAGAACTTGCATGTTAAGAGTTAAGTGACATTTAATGAAGCTAAGCTATTGTGACCATAAGTATCTTGAGGGGTACAACAACACATCAACACAATGGACGTTTACCTTGAAACACCAAATTTAAAATGGCTATTTTCAAGGTACCTGTGGTTGCCATGCAAGGACATGCTGTGGTAACGCAACCCCTGCCACAAAATGGATATGTAGAATCTGTGATTTATGAAAGGTTGAAAAGTGTGAGGATCATGTGGAATCATGCAGCCACCAATGTTGCTATTGCAGGATCATGGGACAACTGGGAGACCACGTAACCATCTACATACTTTTAAATTCCAAACAAAGTTCGTGCTTTAACTTCTTCATCTGATGATGTGACAAATTTTACCTTGTCAGGGAGCCCCTGCAGAGAGTAGATCAAAATTTTCTCCTTGTTAAAACACTCCCAATAGGTATCTACCATTATCGTTTCATTGTAGATGGCTATTTGACACATGCTCCAGAGTTTCCATCTGCTTCTGACGAGTCAGGTTATGGCTACAATATATTGGATTTGCAGGTAGTTTCATGCTACTTTATTTTTCAGGAAATGTAGATGATCTCCTTTTTATTGCTTCTTCACAACTCTTATTTTTCACTATAACCATTATCAGGATCATCAGTTCAGTTGACATTTATTTTGAGACCATGTTTGCTTATGCATGAGGACAATATCTATTCAATAATATACTAAATCCATTAAGTCACGTGCTCAAGGATTATTTTAACACAGTAATGATACATTGACAAACTGCTCCAATATACAACTTCTCATTCATGATATAAAGAACTGATAGTTTTGTCACTTCATGTAAAAAAACTGAAATTTTAGGCAAAGAAATGAGATTGTAGACTGGTGCAAGTTGTCAATATATCACTTTCTCATTTTAAATTTGTTGTCTGATGAGGAAACCATAGAACCATGGATAGTTACATGCTAAAGCTGAATTTCATGTGGTATTTTCGTCAGAGTATCTCTGCTCTAGAATGAATTTGCTAGTACAAAGTGTCGGGTTGTAACTTCTGATAGTTTAGGTTGCTTTCACTAGTCTTCTATCCATTGCTAGAAAATTTTGTTTGCACAGTAGAATGTATTTCTCGTATTCAAGAGTATTGAGTGAATTACATGGTCGTAACTTATAATCCCTTCAACTCTTGCAATTTAATCTACATGTAACTTATATCATAAAACTATATGATATATTTATTGAAGTGACATGCATTTTCAATGTCCTTTTCTGTATGCTTAATGCTTACAGCTTTATGATTAACCATTTTCAGGACTATATACCAGAAATAGTTGCAAACTTATCCGATTTTGAAGATCCTCCATCACCACCATCGAGTTATGATAACTCATACTTAAATGAAGAGGAGTTCAGCAAGCCCCCACCAGAATTACCACCACAACTACCACTGGCAATGAGACATGAGCCTTCATCTACGAGTGGTAGTCGTGTTATCCATAGGCCTACTCATCTGGAATTGAATCATCTATTCATACACAAAACTGAAAGTGCTCAATTTGTGGCACTACGATCAACATACAAGTTTCAACACAAATATATTACTGCTGAATTGTACAAGTCCCTGCGCAGGGAAAGATGATGAAGCTGTATGAATTTTGTCTTCTATTGTACTTGCCTTTATGAGAACATTTGTTAAGGTCCTTAATCTGATGTGTAGAGAATTGATTTGAATAGGTAAATCAAATATTGCTTTCCTTGTAAAAAACACTTCAGGGGATATATACAACATATTTTCATAGTGGTTGACTATTGTCCTGCTTTCAAGGACTAACATTTCCAAATTGAATATGCTTACTGCACATGCTGTGCTGAAAATTCAATGATTAATCGAGCATATAATAATGTCTGACACATGAACTATGACTTTCTTCCTCCCCACAGCTAAATTTGACACGCCAATGAACATACTATGCATATTATAGCACTACCATGTGAGTATACACCTTCCTTATGTGTCCATATTCTCTTCTTTCCACCACTTTCTTTCTGATAGACAAGACTAACCTTGTTTTCATACTGGTTGAAATTCCACAGACCATGCTACATTTCTTCAGTTTTACTCTCATCAATTTCTATCTATAAGTGTAACATAATGCTCATACATAGTGGTAGGAGTGAACTCTTGATCATGAATACGAGACATAATGTCCTTACATAAGTGAAAAAGTAAACAAATTCTCTGCTGTAGTTTGAGAAGTAAAGTGCTTAAAATTGGTGAGAATTAACAAATAGAGTAGACAACGAAGTGTTGTCTCATCGAATGGGTACCTTAATCCAACCATTTGCAAAAGCAATGGCCAAGATTACAAAAGGAGTTGACATACCAAATATGATAATATAAGGAAGAGGGGTCTTCATGGGATTCTCTCCCTCCCTTTCTCCTGCTGTCTGCCAATACCTGCTCCACACAAAACCCTTTTTGTAGCATTTGGGAAACAAACATGACCAGAAAATAAAGGGAAAAAAACTTATGAAGTGAAGAAACCGGGAAGTGTTACTGTTGTGGTTCTTCCTCTCTGGTGATGAATTTCTTCTTGTCTCCCTTCTTGACTTCCTCATCTCCACCACCTAATAGAGCCACATTCCCAAGTTTATCATCTCAATCTCACTTCACCAGAATGGGAAACAGGATGATAATTATAATGATAATTATAATGATAATTACATAAAAGTGAAGCAAAAGGAGGTGACAGTGAGTGAGTGATTGTTACCTAGTTTAGCATGAACTTTAACACCAGTAACATTAGTTCTTGGGGAGCATAAAGCATGAGAAAGTGGGAGTGATTTTGGCAGAAAAGAAGTTTTGAAGGAAATGGGAGAAGAGAGAGTGAGTTTGGCAGCCATGTTGATGTGTGTGTGTGTTGCAATGCAAAGTGATGAGGAATCCATCACATAGTGTTGTGGATATTGGTGTGGATCCTACCCTTATCTCACCGACTAATCAATGACCTGGCCTCCATGCAGCCACTTCTTTAATGTAATTTTCTTTTTTCTTTCTAATTACTTCTTTAGTTTGCAATAAATTGTACAACCAACAATTCTTTTTATAAATTAAAGTTTATAATTGTACTTATAAATAAATAATAGAATAAAATAATACTATATGATAACTCAATAAATAGGTCAAAAATAATATAAATATACTTAGTAATAGCAAAGGTGTGAAAATGAAAAGTTCAATCAAGTTAAAGTCTAACAACAATCACTATAAATAGGTAATTTGTTTTACACATAACTAGAGTGTTTTTATTCGATAATTAGATAAATTGATTCTGACTTTATCATCGGAACTCCTTGCAGGTATACACATCCATCCGAGAGTGATCATGAACCTAGAAGTCAAGAGTTAAACCAGATCCAATATCTAAGTGATAATCCACATCTAGTAGCAGAGAATAAGTTCAAACCTATATAACAGAGTTCAAACTAGCTGATCAAAAGTTCAAATGAACAACAAGAGACCTAGAAGTTGAGAACTCGAGGAGAGAAGAAGTTAATTGTTTCTAAGATCATGTAAGAACAATAATAAATAAGTATTTTAAAAAAATTAATTAAAAAATATAATAAGTAATTGTTTTCAACATAATTTTTAAAATTATTTATTGATATTGAATTTAAAGATAAAGATAAAATATTGTAAAAGAAAAAGGTTATTTGGATAAAGAATGACAATGCTTTGGATAAAGATAACATAATAGTAATTTAAAACTATTGGATAAAGAAAATTTTAGTTTTAGAAATAGTGTGAAATACATTTCTGAATAATAAAAAATATATATATATATACTTAATTGAAAGAATGAGAAGTCAAATTTCCAAATTTATTGGTAGAAAAGATCTACATAGAATAAGAATAGAAGAAGATGAAAAACTAAGTGTCTCTCACTTTAAGAAATATTTTGTGGATCATATGTCTAAATAAGTGTTTAACTACAAAGTGAAAGTGATAAAATTGGGCACAAATTTTGAAGAGGTATGAGCATTAGGAGCTAGAAAATTGTTGTGATTGAAAAGCAGCAAACTTTGATATGAAGAAGCATCCTGTTTAATGATGGCTAGGTAGAGTTTTGGAAAGCATGATTCTCTGCTACAGGCGATTGTTACACAATGCAAGTCATGCTATTTCTGCCCAGTTAGCTTTTTCAGTACATCACTGCCACTCATCTCACCACCACCTCCAATTTCCAACTTTGAATTTGGAATATCATCGATACAAAGATTCTTGTAGCGTGGAAGATGCCCATCAGCTTCATCTGCATATCTACAAATATGGGCTTATCAATGATGTTTTCTGGTGTAATACTCTTGTCAACATCTATGTCAGAGTCGGCAACTTGGTTTCCGCACAGAAGCTGTTTGATGAAATGCCGCAAAAGAACCTCGTTTCCTGGTCTTGTTTAATTTCTGGGTATGCACAGAATGGCATGCCTGATGAGGCATGTGTTTTATTCAAAGGGGTCATTTCAACTGGTCTCTTGCCAAATCACTATGCCATTGGTAGTGCTCTTCGAGCATGCCAAGAGATTGGTCCAAATAAGCTCAAACTCGGGATGGAGATTCATGGCTTGATTTCCAAATCTCCTTATGCTTCGGACATGGTGTTGTCTAATGTGCTAATGTCCATGTATTCACATTGCTCGGCCTCCATTGACGATGCTCGTCGTGTTTTTGATGAAATAAAAATTAAAACTTCTGCATCCTGGAATTCTATAATTTCGGTCTATTGTCGTACGGGAGATGCAATTTCTGCTTTTAATTTATTTTCAAGCATGCAAAGGGAAGCTACAGAATTAACCTGCAGGCCTAATGAATATACCTTCTGTAGCTTAGTAACTGCTGCATGCTCTCTGGTTGACTGTGGACTGACTTTGCTAGAGCAGATGCTGGCGAGGATTGAAAAATCTAGCTTCGTACAAGATTTATATGTTGGTAGTGCATTGGTCAGTGGGTTTGCAAAGCATGGTTTAATAGATTCTGCTAAAATGATTTTTGAACAGATGAGTGATCGTAATGCAGTGACTATGAATGGGTTAATGGTCGGACTTGCGAAGCAGCACCATGGTGAAGAAGCAGCTAAGATATTCAAGCAAATGAACAATTTGGTTGAAATAAATGCATCATCTTATGCAGTTCTTTTAAGTTCTTTTAGTGAATTTTCAGATTTGAAAGAAGGGAAGAGAAAGGGTCAAGAGGTTCATGCTTATCTAATTCGAAATGCCCTGGTTGATGTCTGGATTTTGATTGGAAACGCACTTGTGAATATGTATGCAAAGTGCAACGCCATTGATAATGCTCGTTCAATTTTTCAATTCATGCCCAGTAAAGATTCTGTCTCATGGAACTCTATGATCTCTGGCCTAGACCACAATGAACGATTTGATGAAGCAGTTGCCTGTTTCCATACAATGAGGAGAAATGGAATGGTGGCCTCAAAATTCTCAGTCATTAGTACTTTGAGTTCGTGTGCAAGTTTGGGTTGGATCATGTTAGGACGACAAATACACACTGAAGGGATCAAACATGGGCTAGATTTGGATGTTTCAGTTTCGAATGCTCTTCTAACGTTGTATGCTGAAACTGATTACATGGACGAGTGTAAGAAAGTATTCTTTCTAATGCCAAAGTATGACCAAGTTTCTTGGAATTCTTTTATTGGTGCACTAGCAACTTCAGACGAGTCAGTCTTACAGGCAATAAAATATTTCCTGGAGATGATGCAAGCTGGATGGAAACTAAACAGAGTAACATTTATAAATATTTTAGCAGCAGTTTCTTCTCTCTCTCTTCTTGAACTGGGCCGTCAAATTCATGCTTTAATCTTAAAATACTCCGTTGCTGATAACAATGCCATTGAGAATACGCTTCTAGCTTTTTATGGGAAGTGTGAGCAGACTGAGGACTGTGAGATTATCTTTTCTAGAATGTCGGAACGAAGGGATGAAGTCAGTTGGAATTCAATGATTTCTGGATATATTCACAATGGCATCCTGCATAAAGCCATGGACATGGTATGGTTTATGATGCAAAGGGGCCAAAGATTGGATGGTTTCACACTTGCCACTGTTCTTAGTGCATGTGCTTCGGTTGCAACATTAGAGCGTGGTATGGAAGTTCATGCATGTGCAATAAGAGCTTGTTTAGAATCTGAAGTTGTTGTCGGCAGTGCACTAGTTGACATGTATGCGAAATGTGGAAAGATAGATTATGCATCGAGATTCTTTCAATTGATGCCTGTGAGGAACATATATTCTTGGAATTCAATGATTTGTGGTTATGCACGCCATGGACATGGAGAAAAAGCTCTAGAGCTTTTTAGACAAATGAGACAGCACGGCCAATCACCAGATCATGTCAGTTTTGTTGGTGTCCTATCAGCCTGTAGTCATGTAGGGTTGGTTGATGAAGGATTTAAGCATCTCAAATCAATGAGTGAAATATATGGACTAGCCCCTCGAATAGAGCATTTCTCTTGTATGGTGGACCTCCTTGGGAGGGCAGGTAATGTTAATAAGATAGAGGATTTCATCAAAACAATGCCAATGGATCCTAATGCCCTTATTTGGAGAACAATTTTGGTAGCATGTTGTCGTGCTAATAGCCGTAATACAGAGCTGGGTAGGAGGGCTTCCAAGATGCTTATTCAGTTAGAGCCACAGAATGGTGTGAACTATGTACTTGTTTCTAACATGCATGCTGCTGGTGGGAAGTGGGAAGATGTGGCAGAGGCAAGGTTAGCAATGAGGAATGCAGCAGCGAAGAAGGAAGCTGGGTGTAGTTGGGTTACCATGAAGGATGGAGTTCATGTGTTTGTGGCTGGAGACCAAACACACCCAGAAAAAGAAAAAATCTATGAAAAACTCAAGGAGATGATGAACAAAATGAGGGGTGTGGGATATGTGCCTGAAACCAAATATGCACTCTATGATCTTGAACATGAAAACAAAGAAGAGCTTATCAGCTATCACAGTGAGAAACTAGCGATTGCTTTTGTTCTCACACGCCAATCTGAGCTACCAATTAGGATAATGAAGAACCTTCGGGTTTGTGGTGACTGTCACACTGCTTTCAAATACATATCAAAGATTGTTAATCGAAAGATAATTTTACGAGATTCAAATAGATTTCACCATTTTGATGATGGCATATGTTCTTGTGGGGATTATTGGTGACTGATGCAAAACAATTATGGAAATTCTTTGGTGTAAGATTATTGAAATATAGGAATAGGTGCCATTTTTTGAACTCTTTTCTTAATCTGAACTTGTGAAATTAATCAGTTATCCAAACTATAAAGCAGATTTATGGAATTGTCTTGTTTTCACACCTGAATTCAACTGTGTTCATTCTGTTCATACGTGCCTTCTTGCTGTAACTTTTAACCAAGTCCTAAAAGGAAGATATAAAAGGTGTGTTCCTGTCCTCATCCAGCAAACACAAAATATAAATGCTTTCATGTTGAAGTTAAATATTGATGAAACAAAACAACCCAATGAAAGTAAGTTTCAATTATGTAATTGATTTTAAATATAAACTACACTTTGATTATAATGGTGTAAAAAGTAACAATCTTTGATTTGTTCTTTTTTTTGTTGTATTTCTTTGCATATAAACGTGTCTTGGAAAAGTTGATTGGTTTAAAAATAGAAGAAGTTGAAATTGAGAACCATGTTTATGAATGAAAAAGAAGCTAGGCCCACATTCGTAAAGTTGAATTGATTTTTGTGGAAAATTAGGTCTCTCTATCCTTTTCAAAAGAATGGCCTGTGATTTTGTTGGCTTTCTCAGAAGACTTGACTCACCCAAGTCAAGTAAACAATTGCTTCGTACTTTCTTTGCCAACCAGAAGGACCGTTTCAAATTAGTAGGGCACAACGTTCCAATCTTCAGTATAAATATAAATACTCAAAATTAATGTGGAATCAATCTCATTTAAACTCATATGATACTCTTCTAATTTTTTTTATAGGATTGTTATATTATATATATTCTTGTGACAACACAAAAGAATATATGTTTATGACACTAAAGACTAAAGATGTAACTAAGAAAAAGAAAGTTATATTCTCTAAATAGATGATAGAAGACGACATCTAACATGAAAATTTGACTTAAATTTTATCGGAATTTCTATTTTATATAAAAATTAACTTGATTATTTGTGTTAACATAAAAATTTTATTTGATCTTATAAACACATAGACCTAACTCAAATATATATATGCATTTAATAATATTTATCACTTCAATCGCTGAATAGTAAATATTGATGGACATGTTTCTCTCACGTTCATCCCAGATTCAGAAGAAAGACTAGGTCAAAAATACAAGAACTAATTGAGTGAATAAAGAAACTTTCTCAACTTATACATAAAACATATTAATTCTACTTTTTATTATTTGTGAATGTTTTTAATTATCATATTAATATCAATTAAATAAATAAGAAAAAATTGGCTGAAAAAAAATTGTTAATAGAAACCATTTTTTATAAAAGGTAATACTCAATATAAAGTTGATGATGATTAAGACTTAAATAAAAGTGGATTCAGTGAAGGATTGGTGTTGAGATCTTTGAAGGTATAGGTTGAGTTTCAACTAAAGTATAGTTTATTATTTTAGTATATTAAAAGAATCTTCCCATGAAGTTCAATCAACCCTTGCATTGTGAAGAGATTAGTACTCTACAAATCAATTCAAAACAACTATTTATTTGTAATATGTTAGAATTAGCAAAGATAACACATTGGAGCACAATACAGATAACAGAGCATACAACATACTCCAAAAAACAGAACAACATCGTCCAAAAAACAGAACATACAACATCGTCTGACAGAACAACGCAGTGGAGATTGTTACAAGCAAAAATATGTGCGCCCAGAAGTACCAAAAACTTGGAAAACTATGACATCTTTTGTTAGTTAAAGTCATGAATTCTAAAGAAGAAAAACTCTGAGATTAACCACTGCTTAATTAACAGCAGCAACCAGCGAATTCTGATTTGCAAAATATAAACTATTCACAGCTCTTAGCTCCAAGTTATTGGAAGAGAACGTTGCCTTCATCCTTTTGATAAAATCTTCACATTTTTTGTTTAACTCTTCATTGTCATCCACACCAAGATGATCATCTTCTTCAATGATAGCAAGGGCATTTTCCTCTCCTTGCTCATCTGATGATGATACCACGTTTTCTTGTTCTACATTCACCAAAATCTTTTCTTCTTCTTGTGGGGTTTCAGTATCCTCACCTGCAATTGGTGCTGCAACTGCAATGTCTGATTCCTTGGAGTCTAGGAGTATAGTTTTCTCTGAGTGAACAACTGCTGCAGGCTGTTCTGTACTCTGATGATGAGTGGTTGGTGGTGAAGAGGAATGAACTAGACCAGAGGTGATGGCTATTAAAGCAAGAAGGCCATTACAGAGAAGGAACATGAAGCTCTTTTCAACCATGTAGCTGAAGAACTCCATGAGGAATGGCTTCATGGATTGAAGGAACAGAGGAAGTGAAGAAACCAGAACACAGAACAGAGAAAAACAAACCAGAAACTGGATTGTTGTCTTCATTCTCTTGGTGGGATTGTGAGATAGTAAGTGATTATGAAGTTCAGAGTTTGGATGCTTCAAATAATCTATGCCCTGTGTTCTGATATTCAGTTTATCGCATGTGCTCTGTGAACGAAGATAGTGAGTGTTGTGTTTGGTGAAAGAACATATATATATATATATATACTGAGAGTATTTAAGAAGTTATGCAGAAAGAAATATATATATATATATATATATATATATATAT
>Ga0123341_1003106_pt1 | contig 14074 bp, 7 predicted proteins | sample Turbeapinknodule_FD_89959 | JGI IMG/M metagenome (GOLD analysis project Ga0123341, IMG submission 89959) | Root nodule microbial communities of legume samples collected from Mexico - Turtle bean Mexico pink nodule | ecosystem: Host-associated > Plants > Roots > Nodule | place: Mexico: Nepantla... | reverse complement strand
CAATTAAATGATTTTAACTGCTTTTTGTTTTATAACTAAACAAATTTAATCTGATTCAACAATTTTCATTAAATGATTACACCTTTTTCACATTCTTTGAAAATTTATATAAGGAGATGATCTGAAAATTTCAAAAACATCAATTTTTGAAAGAGAGAACATAGATTGTTTTGAAATTGTTCTTGGAGATTACTTTTGCTTCTTGAATCATTCTTTTGTTAAAGGTTTTCTGGGTTTGAATTTCTCTATGCTTAATTTGTAAAATCACAGGTGTTCTCAAACTTTTATTTCTTTATTTGTATTCTATTGAAACAAATTTAGATAAAGTTTCTGGATTTCTTGATGTGAGTTGCTTTTAGAATTTCACATTTTAGATGTTTTTACTTGGATTATGATTTTTTTATTAACAAGATAGGTGAAACTCAGTGAATATTGACATTGAACACAAACTTAACCAAGTGGTTAAGTAAGTGTGAAGGTTCTCTTCAAAAGAGAAAAAGAAAAAACAAAATTACTAAGATGATGATAATTGTGAAAATTAAAGAAAGACAAAGAAAGATAGAGACCGAATTGAAAAGGAAGATGAAGAGCAGAACAATAAAGAGATAAATGAATAAAAAGAAATGAAGAGCAAAGGCGAAAATGAAGAGTAAGAGTAAGGAGTAGAGGAAGCTTAGGGAGTGGAGAGAAATGAATTGGGAACACGCCACTTCGAGGAGGAAGCTCCAAGATGAGTGAGGATGGAGTCGCCACTTACAACTATCTCTGCCAAGATAAGACATAGAAAAATATAGGAACACTCTAGACTCACTCAATAAGAGTTTCTTTACTTCAAAATTCAATGTGATTTACAAAAGGGGAGACACTCTATTATAGATATGAGTGCCTTGGAGAGGAAGAGAGGAAGGGCAGGGCATAAATGACTACAAGCTTCTAGAAACTAGGTCAAATGTGAGCACATGGGGGAGTCTTCTATAATCTAGGTCAAAGGTGAGCACATGGGTGGCACGTGGGTGATCTTCTAGAAACTAGGGTTTCTAGAAGCTTAAGCTAGCTTAGTATGCTTCTAATTGGGCTAATGTGAACTCGATTGATTACAAATTAAACTTGTCTTAAAAAGAATAGAAGGAAAAATAATTGATACTCTGGATATGCTCAGTTGTTCTTCTCCTGAGGATCTTCTGATGCATGGTGGGTCCCTGTGTCTCCGTCTAAGATGTTTAACCTAGCCTTGAATAGTCTTTTGGGCTCGTGGTCAGCTTCTTGTAAAATTGGGTCATATCATTTCTGCTGAGTGATTGTTCTTGTGGGGTTCAAAAACTAAACTCTTGGTTGTATCTTGTGTAATCTTTGTTCTTAGTTTAGTGAATTCTTAGTTGTTTTACTGAGGACTGAATGTAACTTTTGGTGTACGAGTGAACTAGTATAAATCATTTGTGTGTGTGTCTCTCTCTCTCATAACTGCTTTTTTCTGTTGCTTTATAATTTTTGGCAATATTTCAATTGATTGAATAAAATGTAATAACCAGCTAATATTTGGTGTATATGTTTGTTTTTCTTTTTATAATCAGTTGAACAGAAAAATCAATTTATTTATTTTATTAAATTTTCAATCTGACTGCATCTTTTGTGAAAATATTTTGAAAAGCAACTCACCCCTCTTATTTTAGGCCAACTATTCTAACACTTTCGTGATGTAATCTGAAACAAAAAATGAACATGATAATAGAGAGAATAAATTTTGAAAATTTAAAATATATGAAGGTGTAGGTTGACATTATGGGAGTGCAAGATCTGCTAGCCTCTAAATGGTTGGAGTTGCTGGTGAATTTCTTCATGCATCTCCATGGTTTCTTCCTACACCTTCATAGGGGTGGTGAAATTTCCATTTTACCCTTAATAAAAATAAATAAACTAACTCACAACATCTTTTTTTCATCTTCTTCATCTTTCTAGCCTCCATCTTTTTTCGGTAAACATTAACGACCAAGGGAGCCTTCTCAACCTCCCAATGGTTTCGTCGCAACCATAACTTCATAGCAAAAAAGAACCTTCTAATTCTCCTTATCTTCTCATTCTGAAAATCATGAACAACCTAATTAGCAGTATACACATCCTGATAAGAGGGAGCATCTATCGTGAGGAAGAAAAAGAGCGTCTACTGTGAGGAAGAAAAAGAGCGTCTACTGTGAGGAAGAAGAAAAACATCACAACAGAGTGTCTATCACGAGGAAGAAGAAAAGTGTCTAGCACGAACATCTATGTAGAGAGAGATCACTTGATAGTTACCAAGCATCTAAGGCCTATTGTGAGAGATTTCGAAGAACACATGCATCAAAAAATGGGGACCCCTAAACGAATTTTGATTACGTCAAGAAGAAGACACACACCAAAGAGATGAGCATGAGAAAGAACAAAGATAAAAGAGAAAATTAAATACGTAACATATCCTTGAACGTAACAAACACAACAAAAACACCCAACAACCTCAAAGTACAACTATATTGTATTATGTGAAAGAAAGATTATGTAGTTTACAAATTGATAATGCAACTTCATTACTAGCACATTTAATGATATACTTAAGGTAAAGATAAGCCTGAATTTTATTGAGTTTCTGACCAACATCAATTTGTCCATTAATTTGATAAACACAGTTAATTAAAATAAAGCATTCATGAAAATCAAATTAAAGAAGAGAAAAAATTGGTATGCATCTCTTATAATAGTTCATGCAATAAAACAAATCAAATCAGAAAAAGAAAAACCTAAACGAATTGTATTCTAGAATCTGCAACAAGGAATGTAAAATACTATTCCAAATTTAAAAATACATTATAGATTATATTGTCTATCATAATTCATTTTAGATTGTACACTCCAAAAGATAATTATGAATGTGGAAATACCTTTCAAATTGTACCATTCATAATGCATCATACTAGACCGTATAATTTGGAAAAAAAATTAAAATAAATTTTTAGATTGTACTATTTAGAATATATTAAATCTGAAATAAGTTAAATTTGGAATAAGTTTTTCAATTGTATAATCCATAATATATTTTCTAAGAAAATATTCAACATATTACAATCCAAAATAAAAAATTATATTTCAATAATTTATATTTCAGATTATACAATACAAAATATATAAAATCTAAATTTTTATTCTAAACTTTATAATCTTTAAAGTTTCCAAATTTCCCAATCCAAAATTGAAAAACCACATGATTCATAAGGGTATTTTTGAAGTTTACAGAGAGGAAGAAATTCCCCGGTTGCTGACACACCTTCACAAGGCCCACATCGCAGAAGCCCAAAGCAGAAGAAATCGCAGGAAACCTCCAGATAATCGAAAAAGCGTAGGCCAAAAATATTTATAATAACAAAACACCAATTTCGTTCAAACAAAGAAGAAAAGGTGAAGTTTCAGTGAGGGTTTAGTTTGAGCCATGTTCTTCTTCTTCGTGGGAGGGTTACAGCAAGAGGTGCGACAGGTTCTGAAATCCGGTGTGAGCAAGTGCACGTACTGCGGCAACAGCGTCGATCTCGTGAACTCCGACAAGGTTCTCAATCTCTTCTTCGTTCCCGTGTGGCGGTGGCCGGCCAAGGATCCTCTCTTCCATTGCTCATATTGTAAGAACTTCTCTTCCTACAATTACTCTCTGCCGCCCACCTCCGAATCGCCGGCAGCGGTGGCCGAAGCCTTGCGCTGCCGCTTCTGCGACCGCGAGGTGGAGGCGGACTTCCGATTCTGCCCCTTCTGCGGATCCGATCTGTGAACGTAAAATTTGGAGAGGTTTTGGGAAAAATTGAAGGTAATAAATGAAATTTGAGGGTTTGTTAGTTGCTACTATCATGTTGTAATGTTGAATACTATGATCTTTTATTTCTTTTGAAATTAGATAATAATTTCGGAACTTGTACTTGAATGCAATATGCCTATGCTGAGTGGAAACTTTGTATTAAATTTTTAGTTTCTTTATGACTTTATTTAGAAATAATGGCTAATTTCTTTCAATTTGTTGAAAAAATTAATAAATAATAATTTTTTCTTTAGAATATATTTTTGGGGAAGGTATAAGAGATTAAAAGTTTTAAAAGAGCAGGATTATGATAGGCCAAAAAAAAGATATTACAGTGTTTAAGGAAAAATTATTCGACTTAAATAAGGATAGTAAAATCTGTATAGGCCTTAATGATGTTGATTTAGATTATGGCATTTACTTCCAAACACCAAATCATATTGTATGAGATTTTTGTCTGCTTAAGAAGTATAAAATATTATTTAAGTACTTGTTTGAAATTGAGAAGCACGGTGAAGTATAGTTATTGAAATTTAGAAAGTAGCAAATAAGTTTCAATTTTAAAATTTATTTAACATTTTTTAGCATCAGAAAGAAACTATGTAGAATAAATCTTAATGTCTTCATCCACTATCCGTGTTTATCTGCATTCTTTTGTAATTTCAAAGATCACAGTGAAATGATAATTCCAAACCTTGGATTCATTCATTAGAAACACAATAAAAAGTTAAACACAAGTCTGAGGTTGTAAACCCTAAATTAAATAGCATTGCATATAAATATTGTTTGATACTACATGCCCTCTTGTTCCAGGGTGAGGTTAAGGCACCAGCGGAGATGGTGCAGATATCAGAAGAAGGTAAAAAAATGATTGGCACTGTACACAATTTGACAAAAAGAAAAAGGAAAAAGGGTGAAAAGGTGTCAAGACTTGTGTATTTGGAAAGGAACAGCCTCTTATTACAACAGTTCCCGGATGGTCTTGCAGAGATGTAGCCTTGAGTTGAAAAAGAAAAATTGACTATTGGAGGATTGAAGAAGCACTGTTTATTCTGTATTTGATCTAGGAGGTGAATGGTAGTTGTTTATCTCCTCGCTCTAATGCATCTCTCCACAATCTGTATCTCACCCCAAGCTTGTCATAGGATACTGGAAAATTCCATACATTTGCACCATTGTTCATTCGTTCCTGCTGCCCCACCACTAGCCGCAGATCCTCATTTAAAACCTTTTTGTACATGAACATCCAAACAGCAATTAGCACAAAGATAACATTTATTGAAGGACAAAACTTACATCAAGTTTTTCGTGTCCTTGTTATTAACTTGTGTATTTAAATTAAATGATGACATATCATGAGTTGAGAACTTTCTTGATGAGAACATGATCATTTTATTTAACTAGAGAATTGTACCTTAATAATAATCAATAAAAATTCAAATCTTATTGAATATTAAATTATAAGAAAAGGAAGAATAATGACAGATTTTTTGGGCTTCCTAGAGGCAAATGCATATTATGGATTGTGGGAGCAAGATTTTCATTTTATTTGTTAGTACAAAAAAACATAAACTTATCCCCATTTTCACATATTACAACTGTGTTCAGAGCTCAAATATTCTAAGTTTTCCAAATATAATTAATTAAAATGTATATCTTGCCCTTGTGTTCAAGTATTTTATATTTATTTTCTCATAATATAATTACTTTGTAAAACCTTGTGATATTTTACTTTTGTTAAAATATTATAAATTATTGTTTATTACTACGTGTTTTTTTTTTTTGCTAGTAGTGTTTTTTTTAATCTTAAGCATGTTTAAATATCCCAAAGGGTATTTGCGGTAAAACCAGGTAGTCCTTCGAGACATAATTTCATTCGGGTAAATGATTTTCTTAAGTCTCTAAAAATATTAAATTCTTTCGCATGGATCCCGAAAGCGGAGAAATTCCAAATAAAACCCTGAAACTAGGACTATTTTACTGAAGTCCCTAAATTAATTACTTTCATTTTGATCCGAAAGGTATGTTATATTATCACTTAAACTAACGCCGGAATGAAGTTCTTGAGACTTTTATTAATTTCCTTTGTTTAGAGAGAAAGATGAGCACGCCTAACCCTTTCTACCCTTTTTTTCTTCTTCTGTTTTTCCTCCCTAATTCAAACCTGGTTATCGAACATAGTTAAATATGAATTCATTATTCGAAAAACTTTACCTGTTCTGCGAAATGCTTCCATAGGTATTGCATTAAAGGTATATGCTTAAGCAGAGGAGCGAAATCCAGTGACATTCTATATAGCAATCTTGTCTTTTGTTTTGAAGATGGTAAACAGACATGTAGTTGGTGCAGGTGCGTTGAACATTCCCTGGTGTTTTGTCCCTCCAGTTTCCCAGGCTTTGAAATTCCAATGGTTGATAGAACCATGCAAGGTGGTCGAAACTCCATATCAATAGGATAAGGGTCCCAGTATCCTTGCAGGCCAGATGCAGGTGTCAAAAATTTCACCAAGCTGCAAGTTCAAATTCATGCAAGGAGAATGAATAAGCTAGAAGATTACTATTTCATACATATAACAGAGAGCTGAAATATTCCATTCATAAGCAATGCAAAATAAGTGTTACTACAGTATGATATTGAACTATTAAACGCAGAAAAATATCACTTCCAATGCTTTTACAGTAAAATTGTCAATGGAAAGACTTCGTAGAGGGCATTGTAATCCCTTAATCATTTGTTATCTATTCTGAATGACAATTGCTTTCAGTTTTAAAAGAGTATAAACCAAACAAACCTGGGAACACTCCATCCTTTAGCGAATGTTGAAGTGTGAGTAAAAGGGGCATGGGCAAGATCCAAAAGATTGTCCAAAAGTAAACCATGCTCGATTGGAAGTTCCATCACAATCTGCAACAAGTGAAGAGAGACCAAGTAAGAAGACACATGATTATAATTATAATTCTTTATCTTGCATTGAACATCATACCTAAGGGAACAGATTATGTTCATAACATACCTCAGCATGGATTTCAAATCCAGAAGGAGGTAGTAAAGATGGAAGGGTAGCTGTTGGTGGTTCATTGCCAGGCCAAATCCAGATCATTCCCTCCTTTTCAAAGCATGGAACTGACTTTATTTTCACATTCAGAAGTCGAGTAGATGGCATTTTCTCACATTTTCCATCAGTGGTATATTCCCAGCCTGATATCCAATCATTTGGTAATTTTAGAGTCTGTAAATTTCAGTGTACAAATAACTCATTCATAGGACATAATTTGTCCCAGTGATGACTAACCATGGTAGGGGCATTGGATACGACCCTCATTTACTGAACCAAGGTGCAGAGGACAGGCTCTGTGTGCACAAGTATTCTGGACACATCCAGGCTTTCCATCTTTCCCTCTGAAGATAACCCATGGTTCCTCAAAACATTCTATTGGGATCTGAGACAGCAAAAGGCAAACACGCTAATGAGAATTCACATTTAGCTTAGAGCATGTCTATCTTTCATCCGACATGACACCCCATTACCACCAAGAAAAATTGAAAACAACAATAAAGAAGCTGTTTTCCAATGCTCTAAGCATCAAATATTGAAACGTTTTTATTTGCTGCTATAAGTCATAATGTGCCACAAAAAAGACATTTTAGGTATAGTCAATTGGGAAGATTAGGATAGAAACCTTAAATTCAGATCTCTAAGAGGTGAAAAAATATTTCCAATGCTCATTTCGTTTGAAATACACAAATATGATAGATATTTTTTCAGAAAAAAAAAAGACACTTAAGATACATAGGCACATACCATGGTATCATCCTTTAGGTTGCTAGAGAAAGCAACAGGATACCAGAAATTCTTCAAGTGGGGATGGTATGACTGAACTGGGCCTGATATGTTCAAGTTTTTCCGTGGCTGCCTTCTCTTTTCTGTAACTACAGAATTTGCAGATGTACTGGGAGAAGATGATGTTTGGGAAATTTCAGCTGGGCTTCTGTCTTGCAACAGCTTATCATTTACCAATTCTTCCATATAAGCAAGCTTATCTAAAGCAGTGGTAACCCTTGCTTCAGATATATGAACCTGTTTTTGTTCATTTGCATAAATTTAGTGGCAGATTAGTAACGAATTTACAAGTTTCTGCCATGTTAGATTTCAAGTTATGCTGACTGGTCTATCACTGGTAAAATTCAATACCTGTCTGTGTGCGTGTTCTAATTCATCCTGCAACCCAGCTAGCTCCTTTTTCAAGGTGCCAATTGATTTAAATTCACGAGCTAGAGGATTGAGTACTTCAACCACCTACGCTCATAATTTTGAAGGTGTAAATCAACACATGGTGGAAAATGCATAGCTCAATGAGTAAAAGGGTAAAAGGGCGTAGTGAAACAAAAACCATATTGTATTGACACAATATGATCCAGTGACCAAGATTACAAATGTCAAAATTCTTAAAAACCAAACATCATCAAACAGCATAATTCATTCAAGCATCAAATTGATTCTATACAACAATAACATAAAATGAAACCGGTTGAAACCTTTTCATGGAGGAGCATGATTGTAAGCACATCTTGCCGAGCTCGCCAATCTAAGTACTGAATATCATGTCTTGCCACTTCCAGGGCTTGATATACATCCAAAACCTTCCCTTTATTCTGTGTAATCTTGGATCTTGGATCCTCAACATCAAAAAGCGCACCCCATGAATTTTTCTTGTCTTCTTCTCCATATACAGCAAACACTTTAAATCTACATTTCAAATCCTGAAATTTGACATGCCCCAAAAAAATTAAGCCAGAGTATGCAGTACCAGAAAATCAAGCTCCTTTGAAGGAAAAACTTGCTATATATTAACTACTCATATAGATAAAGGTTTAACAAGAGGAACACGCACCCAACCAGCGTTAACTAATGAAACATGTAACAAACAGTGCATATTAATGTCATTTTACCGATCATTATACTTACAATTGAGCCAAAACTAAATACACATGCCAACTTCTAATCTTCAACTCAATTGTGCTCACACACAAAAAAAAAAATCTGAAGTAGACTAGGATGAACAAATTTCCCTCCATGTCTACGATGCAATGCACCCTTCCAAGGGTAGAAGTTAAACAATCACAGATGGCCAACTAAGTTCATGTCATTTAAATGTGTACACTTACACGGTCAAACCATTCAATCACAAACAATCGTTGCAAATAATCATTGGTCCAACATTTAAGATAATTATTGTAGCCTCTAGTCATTAAATAATTAACTTAAACTTTACTTTTACCCTTACCATTACCTTAATCAAAAGAAAGCAGCTAAGTACAAGAAAACAGACGTAGAAGAAGAAATAAAGTTACCCTTTTTGTGTCAAATTTGGAAGCTCTAAGGAAAATTGGAAGAGAGAGAGCTGAAGCAGTAGCGATGGCATTCATGGCGGAGAAGAAAGGAGAGTGGGTGTGAAGAAGAGAAGAGAAGAGAAGCATGAAGAAGAGAAGAAGAAAATTTTGTTGATAAGAGGTTGGTGTTGCGCGCGATCTCGCTTTGCCCTCGGTGGAGCGCCACGTGGAATCGTTGTTGCCAACGTGGCAGATACTTCTACCACATGCTTCTCGAACTATCTCGCTAGCGCAGTCCCACACTATCCTCTTGCTCTCTGTTTTTTGTCCTTCCTAGGATTTTGATTTGCGGAAAGAAAAAATTAAAAAAGAAAAAAGAAAATGCGGCATTAATTGTGGCCAGAGATTTTTCAAAGTAAACACTGCCAAAGACCTTCGCCTCGTATATGTGTGGCTGTACTGTGCCAACTGCGATTTAGTTTGGGGTTTCTAAAATCACCAATACAGATATTTTTAGCTGCAAAACTTTTTTTCTATATTATTCCCTAAGTTATACTTAGTTTGTTCCTATTTTTTAAAATTAGATGTTACTTTTTATATTATGACAAAAAAAAAATCAATTTTTTCCAACATTTTAAATATTCTCAATTTGATTTAATTTTAAAAAAGCTAGTTAACAGAATTTATTATGTAATATTTGTGACTCACACAAAGTAAAATTCTGTTTAAAATTATCGGTTGTTCATGTCATACATCCATCAATAAGTCAACTTTAATGATGTGTAATATATAACTAATATCATGTGTCATTCTTTTAATATTGTTATATCAATTTGATGAAAGAAATTACATTTACTTTTTTTTTACAGTAAAATTAAATTTATAATGTTCAAAATAGTATAATGAGATTAAAAATATCATTATAATATAGACTATTTTGGGAGTAGAGGATCTGCAGGTGTGGGCGAATCGGTTTCTAATTTATTATGAAAAATGTGAGACAAATTTATTAGGTTGGTTTGATGATTTGTTTAGATTTCTTCAGTATAATTTGTAATTCGTGCGAATTAAGGATGGGGTGGGACGGATCAGTTTGCAAGTTCACACAATAATAAAACATGTGTTTCTTTCTATATCCCCTCAAATATCTTGTTGCACCCCATTAATCGTAGAAATCAAATTTCAAAAGTTAAAATAGTTGTTATATATTCTAGAAGGTAAGATAGTTGTTCAAGGAAGGTTATTTTGAAATATTTTTTCTCTTCTAAATTTTCATTTTAAGAATTGACTTTTATTATGTTGTAAGAGTTTTGATAAATTATTTTAGCTCTAAAAATGCCAAAATTTTCATATTTCAAAAACTCTTAATTTATCTTTAAGAGCTCATATATTTATATCCAAAATGTTCAAGGATAGAAAAATTGAATATGATATAATATATTAGTTGAAAGGGATTTTAACTGATTGTTTTTGTTCAAAAAGTAATTTCAATCGATTGAATTGTGTTTTAATAGGTTGAAATCACAAAAGTAACTTTTTTAGTGATTTTAATCGATTGATTTGTGTTTCAATAAGTTGAAATAAAACAAAAGTGTTTTCTTAAAAAGGTTCCAACATTTTAACAAGTTGAAATGTTTAAACATTGTTTTCACATGGCTATAAATATTTCAAGTGGTTAAAGAGTGATTTTAACCAATTGAAATCATTTACCATTCATTAAATCATTAAATCATTTACCAATTGAAATTATAAAACATGTTTATCAAGATCAAACATTATTAAATCATCACACACAACCACTAACATTTGAGGAATATAACAATTGTGAAATAGGTCAAAAAACAAGAAGAGATTATTGAATTGTGTTTTAAAATATTGTCATTTTCTCATTATTTATCAATCAGTTAGACAGTGGTTTTAGGTTGACGAACTATGTGTAAAAAATCTTATAAAGATTGGTTTGTAAATCTCTATTTTTATTGTTAATGTAGTACAATAATATGCAATGAACAAGGATAACAAAAAGAAGAAATTACTCTTTGATTTTTATATTGGTTCCTCTGATACTGCAGACTACGTCTAGTTGCCAATCAACTAATTGGGTTTTACTTTGTAAACTACAAATGCAAGTTTCAAATTGAGTATTATTTTGAATGTTATCACTTCTAACTAAAAATCCAAGTATTATTTGAAGGCTCGTTTACTCCTGACTAAAAACTTAAGTATTGTTTGTTTTACTTATCACACGAAGTGAAAACTGTAAGGTGTTGTATCGTCTGTCAAACAAAGTGATTGCATCTTACATGATTTGCTCCTTTTCAAAATACAATGTCTTTCAAATGAAGCTTCTTCATGTTTTTTACTTCGTTGTGACTAGCACTTAATCAAAACTATGGGATGATTGGACTTTTGCTCTAACAATAATGGTAAAATATTCATGAATGCACTTCTTCAAAGAGGTTGGAAGCATCAAACTCATTCTTCATGTCTAACATTAACAAGGTTTTAGACTTTACTAAGTGGTTATGAAATAAAATCACTCATTGTCTATAGTCTAGTTTATCATAAATGTGAAGAAGATACAAATTAAGCAATCTCTTTTACAAGTCATCTAGCACACAATGCTTCTCGTGTACTAAAAGCATTTTAAAGAAGATAAAACAAGAGTGTTTGCACATGTTAGAGAAAAATCCATCATACCCTATGTATTTTGATTAAGTGTTATTAAAACAACAAAGTATGAAACATGACTATCTTTTCTATAGGACACAAGCTTTATACAAAAGATCATGTAAGAGGTAGTGTGTTCCATCTGACAAGCAATGCAACACATGTTTTTTTGCACTTTTTTTAAAGAAAAAATCACATAAGATGATATAAATTCATATAGTATTTTAAGCTAACTTTGTACCTAACAAAAGTTTTATGAGCTTACTAGTTTGATAGTTCATTCATTATTGATGGGCATAATTTGGCCCTTGGTGCACAACAACATTTTTATTAGGAAAATTAACAAGATTGTTTTTTGGGCTATATTGTGTGATTATATTATCTTATCCCTATGATTTGAAGATGTTCTTCTTAAGCTCATTAAAGAGAAGAAGCAAAGCCTAAGATGTAGATTATATTCAAATATAGGATATCATCTTGTGAAGCCATCAAAGTGTTGACTAATACATTCCCATAAAGGCCCTATTATAACATGCCTATTTTAAATAGTGTTGTGAGTACAAGGAAAGCATGTCGAAAACTAAAGGTAATGTAAGGCACAACAAGTTAAGTGTAACAAAAATTCTATTAACACAAAGGCTACCAATTTTTGATACAACTAACACACAACAAAATATCAACACACTACTCATAAGGATCTTCTTATTCAAGACATACATAGAAGGTTTTCTATGTAGACCTGAGTAATTCTACGTAAAAGATCAACATGTCATGCATATGCTTTTGATGATAAATAAAGTGTTCTTTATTTATAAAAAAAAAGTCAGTGTGTGAATTATTTCTCTCACAAGGAATTTTTATTTGTATATCATCTCATGAGAGAGTTATTCTTGTAATCATATAAACAAATATTTTGTTTTAGACAATTAAAGAATACGTGGGACAACCAGTAATGACTTCATAAAAAATAATACTAGCATTATTTATTTCAGAGGAAGATATAAGGGATATTTAAAAGTGAATTGCTCATGTTAAGTTATAAGTGATAACAAAAAATATTTATAATCATTTATTAACCAGTGGAACAATTTATAGTTGGTAAAGGAGAACTAAATGTAACCTAGTGCCATGATGAACCAATATAAAAAAAATCAAGTGTTTTGTTGTCTCGTGTATTGTACTTGTACCAATTTTTTTTATATCTTTCACAAGTTGTTTGTGAAAACCTTTTTGAATTTTTAGGCGATCATTTCCAAAAGATTTTATCACCATCATCTTAAGAAATAATTGCAAAACATTTTTAACTTTTATTCAACTTTTTTGTATACTACTAATCTTTTTATTTTTAAATAAATAATAAATGTAGTAAGATAATTCCTTGTGAAAAAGTGGATTGAAAAAAAAAAAAAATATATTAAACATTCAAACAATTAAGATTATATAAAACATTATAAGTTTTGAGGTTAATATGCCAAAGAAAAAAATCACAATAAAGGTGTGAAGATTGACTCAATAATAAATCTAGATCAAAGGTTCCTAGACTGTGTAATCAGTGTTAGGCTACTAGTGTTAATATTCAACAAATGATTTTTTAGCGTATTCTGAGCCCGGGTTCATCTGATGACTAGTCTATTTTATTATGATGAACATCGTTTACGTGTCTTTCTCCTTAGTGTGCACATTTTATATGTGTCAGTTATGACGATATTTGCTTTATAAATAAAACTATGTACCTTCGGTAGAAGCTAACTTAGATTTGTATAATTCTAAGTGAGAGTTTGCAAAGAGAAAAGTTGTATAAAATTGTAATATTTGAAATTAATGAGTTCTCCCACGTAAGTTAAAGTTCATTAATACTTCAACTGAACTATGTTAACTTTTGGCATATGATTTTTTTCTTATTTTTTGTTTTACCTTTCATTAATTTTCTGCAAAGCAAAAAATTTACACTACTTTATCAAGCAAAAAACAAAGAATACAAAACTTAAAAACATTTTAGAACTAAAAATAAATAAATGATCTAAACCTTGATTGTTTTTAGGTGACGAATCTAGTGTGAAACATAACAATATTATCACCTCAATTATAATTAAAGAGAATTAATTAATTAAGTAAACATAAATCAATTATAATATAAAAAAAAACTAGTCCGTTTTTATTGGAGGAAAAAAAAAACTAGTCCGTTTTTATTGGAGGAAAAAAAAAACTAAAGAGTTTAATGTTTTTTTCCTACCAAAATTATAATAAAAAAAAAAAAACAAAATT
>Ga0123341_1003104_pt1 | contig 14078 bp, 16 predicted proteins | sample Turbeapinknodule_FD_89959 | JGI IMG/M metagenome (GOLD analysis project Ga0123341, IMG submission 89959) | Root nodule microbial communities of legume samples collected from Mexico - Turtle bean Mexico pink nodule | ecosystem: Host-associated > Plants > Roots > Nodule | place: Mexico: Nepantla... | reverse complement strand
TCATCTTTATTTTATGTCTTCTTTTAATTTTGAGAAGACTAGAAGGAAGAACTTCAAATGTGAGGGTGGATGTCCTCTTCCTCCATTAATAAAAGCCTCCTTTATTTGATTCTCATCACCTGGGAGTGTATCTGCCTTCCTCTCGCACCATGCACGTGGATTACCCCTGGGGCGTGGCCCTCTCCCGGGTTGTATCTGTCCCAGGGACTCTTCAGAGGTGGCGTGGGTACTTCACGAGTCAGGTTACTCCCTACTGGTACTGGGAATATGGCCTTGAAGCCACCTTTCTCCTCTCTTGATTACTGTTCTAAGGTATCGGGGCCCGAGGCCTCCTCGCCCGTACCGTGGCCTCTTATTGTGTCGTCCCCTCCACAGTTTTCCCTACCCGTGGGTATCGGGGGATGGCAGCATCGACGCTTGAATATGGCGACGCCCAAAGCGGTCAACTCTGACTTTCCTCCTTGGAGCCCCCCTTGGTGGGTCCCGCCACATGTTTGACTTTGACTTTGACTTTGGTCAACGCCCGGGGACGGGTCGGTACACAAGCCCCCCAGTCTTGAGCTGACAACTGTTTTCAGCGAAAAGACTTAGGCCTCGCCCTACCGTCCACATGTCGTTCTAATGACGTGACATTCTCTGAGCTGGTGACGTGACACTCTCTGCGTTGGTGATGTGACATCTTAAGTCACGCTTTAATCTCTTGACACGTGGCCCAATTGCACGGCCAACACTTAACGCCTCTTGCGCTCCTCAAATTTACGTTAAGTCTTTCAAAATCGCGCGCTTCAGTTACTGTTTTATCACTCTTCGCGTTCCTTATCACTGTTCATCTTTCTTCCTCAAAGCTTTCTCTGCATTCTCTGTTCGCACCCCGAATCTTCGTCACCCGATCACACAAAGGTATGGTTTTTCTTCTTCGATGACTCTTTCCCTTGACATTTCGTATTGACATAACTGTCTGGGCCTGTTTATTTTCCTCGCATTCGCACTTTTTCTTCCTTATTTCTTCGTTCCCCCTCTTCTTAATCTCTCGCGTGGGTAGGATTTTTCCTAGGGTTTCTTCCCCTTTTTCGCCTTAACCCTCATTTGCTAAACCTTTTCTCTTCTTCATTCTTCAGTTTTTCTCCATGGCGCGTACTAAAACGACTGCCAATCCTCCACCTCCAAGGGTCGACTACAGAGCCCTATACCCTTTGGGCCCCTGATGAGTTGCTCTCTGAGTGCTCAAGCTTAACCTCCCTGAAGGATTAGAGGGACCACGTAGGCGACCCAAGCGTCTACCAGTTCAACGCCTTTGCTAGGAGGCACGACGCTTATATTTCTGTGCGCCCTTGCAACCCTGGCGAGCCTGTCTGTGTGGACGATAGGTCGAACAACGGGGTGCCCTTTTTCTTCTTCTACCAAACTGTGTTCAAACGCATTGGAATGTGTTTGCCCTTCTCGGGGTTCGAGAGGGAGCTCCTGACTGAGATCAATGTCGCCCCAGCCCAGCTACATCCCAATAGCTGGGCGTTTGTCAAGGCGTTCGGTATCTTGTGCGGGTACTTCGGGCAACCCCCCTCCGTGGACATCTTCCTACATTTCTTTGAAGTCAAGAAACAAGGGAAGAGCCTCTAGGTGAGCTTCAATGGCATTGCTGGGTGAATCCTTCTAACCTTGTTTCAACAATCTTATAAAGGGTGGAGGGGCAAATTCTTCAAAGTGAGTTGCACTGAACATGACTACTCCGCACTAGATGGCTTCCCCTTATACTGGGTGCAAGAGGTGAAGCTGACCAAGCCCAAGACCTTGGACGAATTGCCCTTGACTGATCGCGAGGTCTGCCAAGTTTTGGCTAGCGTGGGGGTCCTGGATACTGCTGAACTGATAGCTCGTGAATACGATGTTGAGGCCCTCACCAGATACATTAGTATGAGAACCACTCCCCATTTCTCTGTTTGATTTCTGCTTCTGTTCGTTTTCACTCTTGCTTGCATGTGAGTTATCTATTTACTTCATGTTTTAGCTTAGCTTGTGCCTAACCCTCGCTCCGTTTGTTTTCTTGGTGCAGATTCCAAAATGGACAGGAACAAAAGGCTAAGGCTCGCCCAAGCTTTGAAAACCAAGGGCGAAGCTGCGCCCAAGGGAGCTGGGGACTCCACACACCCAACCTCCGAACCTGCTCCCACTTCCCCAACCTCTCGCCCCCAAAACATTCCCAACACCACTCCCGACCAGAGCCTTCCCTCTCCAAACGCCACTCACCCTCCTAGCTCCCCACCTCCCATCGCAGAAGTACCCCTCACCATGGCTGGAACTACTACTACACCAGCCCCCCTAGACAAAGGCAAAGGGGTGGTGGTGGTTCCATCTCAGGATGATGAGGATACTGAGGACGGGCAGGTCTTCAAAAGGAGGAGGACCAACAAGGTCGTCGCCTCCCCTTCCTCCTCCAGCCACGACGCCGAGTCCCTGAGGGAGCACCCTCCGAGCGCCACACCACCGTCCCATCAAATGGTCTTGGAGGGTAGGGTCGAGATTGAAACTGCTCAAACCACTCCTGCACCGGCCCCAGAGCTTCCTCGACCAATCCAAGAACTACCGAGGGGTTACCTTCACAGGGTGTCTTCAGGGGGCCAATCTGAGGAAGTTAAGAAGGAGGGTATGAACTACTACCTTGGTGCCTTCTTTGCCTGTGCCAACTCTTGGCATGATCAGGCCAGGGCCAAGGCTAGTGAGCTTTCAGCACTTCAAGCTCTTAAAAAGAGTGTGCCTCCCTGAAGGAGGAGAAACGTCGCTGGGAGCGCCAAGAGGAGGCCTACAAGGACTCCTTGAAGGTGGCTCAGAAGGCCAAAGAGGAGGCTAGCAAAAGATTACACGAAGCGGGGCAGGCCCATGCCGAATTTCTGGGGCAGGTCGTGCCTCTTCGTGTGCAGATTGTGGATCTCAAAGACACCGTTGAAACTTCCAAGGCTCAACAGAAGAAACTCGAAGACCACTGCGTTGATCGAGAGCTGAAGCTGGGCGCAACTGAGGCAGCGCTAGAGGCTAAGGTTAAGGCCTTTGACTTGCTTGAAGCCGAGTTGCGGGCGGAGTTGGTCAAAGCTTTCGCGGCCAAAGATCAGGAGCTGGCCTCCCAAGCTGAGCACTTCAAGAAGGTGGAGCAAGAGCTGGTCCAAAACGTCGCGGGTGCGTTTGCCGATGGGTTTGCTGAGGCCCTTGTCCAAGCGGCTTGCGCGAACCTGGGGATCGACGTCTCTGAGTGCAGCCCTATGAACGAAATTGTAGAAGGCAAAATTGTGGCTCTAGAAGCTCATGAGGATTAGCCTCTTTTTGTAACTCTGTAACTCTTGTAAACACTTACTTCTGCGTACTTGAATATAATTGATTATTCTGACTTCATACTCTTGTGTATTCTTTTCTCCTTTACTGCTTTCGATAACTTGTGTTTATGCTTTATTCTCCGTCGCCTCTTCCTGCTTTGGTTTACGCTTTCCCTTTGCTCTTCGAATTCCTTCTGCTTCTTTGACTCGTAACAACTTCGACTTGATCTTTACTTACCCTTCTTGGGCCCGAAACGCTTGCCACCGAAGGTGTTAACTGCCTTGTCATCACTTAAGATGAAGAAGGGCTCATCTCTTTTATGGCCTCGACATCGCTCGAGGGCGAGGGAGGACTTAGCTCTTCCATGGCCTCGACATCGCTCGAGGGCGAGGAGGACTTATCTTGACCGAAGCCTGCTCACCTGCACTGGGTGTCCACGCTCGAGGAGAGACCTGCTGAACGCAAGGTCGTTTCGTCCTCAGCATGTCTAAACACTTGGGACAAAGTTGCACTTTGGTGCCCACGCCCGAGGAGAGGCCTGTTACAGCAGTACCGTATCTTCCTCGGGGTGTCTAAACACCAAGGCTACTAGCACTTATCTCTGTGCACTTGGTGCCCACGCCTGAGGAGAGGGCTGCCCGAAGGCAGCACCGTTTCGTCCTCGGAGTGTCTAAAAAAACCAAGGCGATCAGTGTTCTTGGTGCCCACGCCCGAGGAGAGGCATGCTGAAAGCAGTGTCGTATCGTCCCCAGTGTGTCTAAACTCCAAGATGACCAGGGACTTTGGTGATTACGCCTAAGGAGAAGGTTTCTTGAAGGATGGCGCTTCTCCTTTATGGCATGTATCTGCACCAAGCGACCCGGTTCTCCACTGCTCCGAAACTTCTTACTGCCTGATGCCCGCACTCGAAGGAGGCGCCCCCCGCCATTTCTTTGTGAGGTGTCTAAACATCAGACATCGGGGCTAGCTGTTCTCACCTGAGGAGGGGGTGTCCCGTAGGAATCTGTTAACCCCTGCTCAGGGACTAGACGACCGGATTTTAACTATGCTATGCGTACCTTTCAAACTTGACATCCACGCTCGAAGGGTGCGCTCCTGCCACTCCTTTGGGGTGTCTACACGTCCAAGTTGGTTCGCGCGCTTGGTGTCCACGCCCAGAGGAGATATCCACGTCCCTCCTGCTGAAGTGTCTACACACCATGGTGGTGGGTTCGCTCTTGATGAACCACGCCTTTGTTTTTTCAAACTTTCTTTACACAGCGAAAAAAGGAAACTGAGACAGTTCATACTTGAACTCATTCTTTTACTTGGGTGACCTCAATAAAAAACCCTCGAAAGGGAATAAGAGTGTCCCCTTTAAAAACTGTGTTCTACATAGAGATTTTAACTAAAGTAAAATTCAGATTAGCTGCGTTCCTGGTGCGTGGAATTACTGTCGCCACCTCATCCTGCTCCTCCTGGCTCAGCAGTTGCCCCAACTTGAAGATCTTGCCCCCAATCTGCCTCTCCACCATGTTTTCTACCGGTTCGGGTCGCCTGTCCCGTGCGCTCTCAGCGCGAAACTCACTTTCCCGGCCTTCTCTTCTAGGCGTCGCCTCTACGGGCAAGGCATCCTCGGATACTTCTTGCATGGGCGAGGCGTCCCCAGATACCTCTTCCATGGGCGAGGCCTCCCCAGGTTCTTCTTCTAAGGGTGCGGCCTCGACAGGCGTCGCCTCCACAGGTACAACCTCGACAGGCATCGCCTCCACCTCCATAGGCGTATCTGCCATGGGCGTTCCGTCACCATAAACACTCCCCTTTTTGTCTTTAAGCTATTCTCGTAGCACTTCCAGGCCTTCCCAACAAAATGTTGTAGGCTGAGTTGGTGTTCACGACCAGGTATCAGATGCTCTCGGTACGTGACGCCGTTCCATCTGTAAACGTCGTCCTTAGCTCCAGGTAGCCACGTACCTCCACTTGGTCCCCTGCGAACCCATACAAACATCCAGTGTATGGCCTCAGCAGGTTAGGGAACAACTGCAGCTTGTTAAAGGTGAACCAGAACATTACATCTGCAGAACTGCCCTGGTCCACGAGAACTCGGTGCACCCTCCTCCAAGCGGTGACGACCGAAATGACAACGGGGTCATTATCATGTGGGACGACATCACGTAGGTCAGCCTTGGTAAACACAAGGTCTGATTCCCACGGGTCATCCAAACCTTCCTCAGCTACTGAATTAACTGATCGCACATACCTCTTGCGCTGAGAGGCAGTGCATCCTCCTCCTGAGAAGCCACTAGAGATGGTGTGCACTTCTCCGTGGATCGGCATCTCATGTGCTTGATCCTCCTCAGGTACCGCCAGGGCCACGGCCATAGAAGTCCCGGCTAGATAATCCTTCAGAAATCCATTCTTCACCAGCTCGTCCAACTGATGGCCCAGCGCTAAGCAGTTGTTGATGTGATGCCCGAACGCCTGGTGGAACTCACACCACGCGTCCTTGTGAGATCCCAGCACCTTGTCAGTCCTTACTGGGGGCCTTAGCCTATCTGCAATGTTGGGCACGGCGATAAGATCTTTCAACTCTACCACGAAATTGTGCCTCAGCGGCCTATTTCCCTCCCTTGCCGGCCTATTTCCCTCTGCTCGCCCCCTAGCCTAGGGCCTCCTCGCCTCGTATGGGCGCTTCCTATCCTGATTCTTCCTTCTAGTCGCGACCTCGTTCACCCTAGTGGGTTGTGCACGCGACGACGCTCTTGGGCGTGCGGGTGCAATGCTTGTGCGCTTCTCGCACACCTCGCCCTCAGTGGCGATGTGCTCCACGGCGCGTCGCCTAATCTCAGCAAAAGTTCGGGGGCGGCTTCGGATGATTGACTCACAGAATGGTCCAGGGCACATTCCCTTTCTAAACGTGTAGACGATCATAGGCTCCTCCGTAGTGCCAACCTTTACCACCTGCGCCCCGAAGCGATTGATGTATTCTTTCAAGGTTTCACCTTGATACTGCTTTACGTCGAATAAATCGTACGATACCGGTGGCGGAGCCCTGTTCGCTATGTACTGTTCAAGAAACAGCTGTGAGAGCTGTGCGAAGGACGTGATGTGGCCGTCTGGAAGGCTGATGAACTAGTCCATGGCCATTCCAGTCAGCGTGCTCATGAAGAGCTTGCACCTTATAGCGTCGGAGCCGCCTACCAGCATCATCTGCGTGTGGAACGCAGTGAGATGTGCCTCGGGATCCTCCATTCCCGTGAACGTCACCTTAGGACCTACGAACGTGTGTGGGATCACCGCCTCCATGATCGACTGCGAGAACGGTGTGGAGAACTCCCTTGGTGGTGTGAAACATTCACGATCATCTGCTTCACGAAGCCCTGAGTGGTTGCGCAACCGGCGGCGCAACTCCTCATTCGTACGACATAACTCTTCATTCCTCGCCTTTGATGCTGCGAGATCCGCCTGCATGCGCTCTTGCTCTGCTCTTGATGCGGCCATCTCCTCCTGCAGGCCCTGCATCATCTCCATGACCTGCTGCATGGTCATATCGTCACTCTCAACGCGCGTCGAACTTTGCCTTGTTGTCCTCATTTCTTGCAGTTTCTTGGAAATCTTCGAGCTGTAACGGTGGTTCTTGACAAATCTTTCGGTGAAAACAAACGGAATGAAGAACGAATCGGTAAAAACTCAAGAAAACTGAAGAACAAACAGTTGAAACTGATAAAGACCAAAAGAAACGGTGGAAACTGAACTGAAGAAACAATCGGTGAAAACTGAGCTGAACTGAAACACGATTAGTGAAAACTGAGCAAACCACGAACTATCGGTGGAACTGAGCAAACTTCCACGATGAACGGTGAACTAAGCTAAACTTCAACAACGAACAACGAAAACTTGAACTGGATCGAAAGCAATCGGTGAAAAATGCGTACGCTTCACGAGTAACGGTGGATCTTGCAAGATTCTTGGAAAACTCCTCGAAAACTGCTACTGAACTCCTGAACACTTGCGGTGGGACTGACGTTTTAGATCTGCCCCACGGTGGGCGCCAAATGTTCCCGCCGGTTGACAGAACGTGCTTCGTGCGTAGGTGCGACTCGCGTAACAAGGACACCTTCGTCTTGGTTCCAGATCTTCACCCTACATCGCCGTGAGTACCTGAAACAGAGAAAACAAAGGGCGCCCTCGCGGCCGTTTGCACTCCGACGATCAAGTCAGCAAGCAGAAAACACCAAACACCTCCGTATCGGAGCACCGTAACTGTGATGCTCTGAAGGCGCGTAACTGAATTGTAACTAACTTTTCTCTCTCTCCAATCACTCGTGCGTACAGTGAGTAAGCATGCAAATGATTAGAGTATGTGTGTAAACGTGTAAAAGCGTACCTCACTAAGCTTTCAGAGAAGCTCATATACCTTGGGTTTTAGTGCTTACTGCCACGTGGCCTTTTTTACTTAATCGTAACCCCACTTAGGGAAACCCCAGCGTGTAAGTCTTCCTTCTTCGAAGTGCATTTGGCGTAAGGGGTGACTACCTGGGTGCCAACTCATGCGCCCCAGCCTCTAGTCACTTACCCTGGGAGTGTATCTGCCTTCCTCTCGCACCATGCACATGGATTACCCCTGGGGCGTAGCCCTCTCCCGGGTCGTATCTGTCCTAGGGACTCTCCAGAGGTGGCGTGGGTACTTCACGAGTCAGGTTAAGCCCAGAGCCACCTTTCTCCTCTCTTGATTACTGTTCTGAGGTACCGGGGCCCGAGGCCTCCTTGCCCGTACCGTGGCCTCTTATTGTGTCGTCCCCTCCACGGTCTTCCCTACTCGTGGGTATTGGGGGATGGCAGCATCGACGCCTGAATCTGGCGACACCCACACCTGGCGACGCCCACACTTGGCGACGTCCACACCTGGCGACGCCCAAAGCGGTCAACTCTGACTTTCCTCCTTGGAGCCCCCCTTAGTGGGTCCCGCCACATGTTTGACTTTGACTTTGACTTTGACTTTGGTCAACGCCCAGGGACGGGTCGATACAGTTTTCATAATAAAGAATATGTTGAAACTGGCTTTCATGGATGCAGGTTCCTGTGTTAGAACTGGTGTTATGGATTGTAAAACTGTTTGTCAAATCTGCACATATGTTCTTAACAAGATATGTTCTTATATCTTTTTTTTTTTGGACAATCTGTCTTGAGTTTAATTTTGTGTGTCCATAAAGAGTTCTGGTTAATATCTGCTTTTTTATCCTTCAAATGATGTGTGCCTTAACATGTATATGTGTTTCTCAGATTCTAGTAAAGGATTTGGTTTTTCTATGTTATGTTTGCTGTCACAAAATTTCAACCGATTGTTTCTTCGAAACAACCGATTGTTTTTCCTCTGACATCTTTGTATAATGTTGTCAAGTTTGCTTATGCATGGTTAAACCTATTTTCCTTTAAATCATGTTTTTGGTCATATACAAGGAGAAGTTTATATGTGTTTTGGTTATCTTAATAGCTTTAAAAATGGTGCTTTTCTCTGATTAAATCTGTTGCGGTCATAATTTGTGTACACACTGATTTGTAATATCTCTGCACTGGTTTACAACATTGATTTCACTAGTTTATGTGTAACTGGTTATACTGTTGCTATACTTGTCTTGTACATGCATAAATATTGTTTTGCAGGATCTTTTCAAAATAACAGATGCTATGTTGAAAACTGGTCAAAGCAATGTTTATGGTTCAAAAACATCCACCTTACTCAAGCTCACGTCCAATGGAAAGTAAGTAGTACATGATGATTCTATGTTTTGGCTCCGTTTGGCCTCATGAGCTTCTAGAAATGTCGAGGTAAGGCAAAGGTATGAATGTCTTTATTACTTTTTGTCTTTTTGAACGATGTTTGGTTGTTCCTTGCTATCCCAGATTTTTAACCGGTTATTTCCTCAAAACAACCGACTATTTGCTCTTTGTTAGCACTGGAAAATCTACATTTAATCTCTGAGATCTGATTTGTGTTTCTATTCAAACCCATTGGTATCTGTGGTCAATATTGCATTGATTGCTTGTTTGAATACAATTTACACCTGTTGTATTTGCTCTTTACAATTCAGATTCCTTCAAATCTTGGAAATCAAAACTGCTTTTAAAGCTTGGTCAAATCAACATGTGATTTTCTGCTCTTTCTGTTTTGACTGACACAAACAACTTTATGGCTCTGATTTGATTCGTTTTTCAGTATAGAAAACAACCCACGTTATGTCATCATTGACCAAAGGTTCTGGCTATATTAATAAAGATTTTAACCTGTTATTTTTCACAAACAACCTGTTGTTTTTCTTTTTCTCTGCTCTAAGTTTTCTCTGTAGTGTGCAAAAGTCCCTCACTGATTTGAGCAATGGCTGGAACTCCTCCATCCACGAAAAGAATGAAAATCAGGGCTGTTAGAAGTGGTGGAAAGATTGAAGGGTGGTTCTCAAGAGAATTAGAACAAATAAAAAAATTTCTACTTGAAAAGTAGGAAAACTATGAACACACCCAAGCTTGTCTCCTTCACGTGGATGAAGCAACAGAACCTGTCCACTGTGCAAAGTCTCCTCAAGGAGCAAAGATTAAAGAAATTCCTTGAGCTTACTGGAAACATATATCCAGATTTGGTGAAGATGTTGAGGGAGAACTAGCTGAAATCATCAAACCCTCAAGTGAGATCAACAATGGATCCCTAAGCAAAATGGGATTTACCAAAATTGGTGGCAAATGGGTGAGCAAGGATGGTGACCAAGTTGGCCCAAGTGGAAACAATGATGAAGATGAAGCTGCTGAACCTGCGCTACTGCTTATGCTGGACCTAGCACTGATGATGGGGGAGAAAGAATCACCTCAATGACATCCTTTGAAAGACTTATGCTCAACCGGATGGATAGCTTTGTTGAACAACAAAACAATCTCTATGAGATGTGCCAAAACAGATTTTAGCAATTTGATCAGAACTTCCAGGGTCTAGATGCACGTTTTGGAAATCTGGATGAACAGATTGAGGTCATACAAAACTAGATTTCAGATCTACAGTTTGGCAGGGACCATAGTCCTTCTTTTTAAAGTATACTACCTTTCTTTCATGAACACTTTATCTTTGTTTCTTATGTGTTGTTTAATCCTTTCTTTTTGTCTATTTGATAAGACAAATAAGGGGAGAATTAGTTGGTGCTTTGGATGTGGTATATTTGTTAGTGTTTTGGATGTAATCGTTTATAATATGCACTGTTAATTACTGTTAATCACTGCATTAAATAGAAGCTTGTTTGTTTCTCTGATAATTTTAACCGGTTAATCCTGCGTTTTAATCGGTTGTTCTTTTGCTGCTGCACCTATGGTTTGTTTTTCACTCTGGTTTAGCTATGAAAACTGTTTTACGATGCTTTAACCTTTGGCAAAGAATATTCTGTGTTTTTCTGCTTCTATCTATGACTACAGATGATGATTAAATTCTAAACACAACTCCTCAAAGCAACCAAGGATTTGTCTCCATCAAATAGGGGGAGATTGTTGAAGATAGGAGTTTTGATGTATCAAATCCAAGATGAAGCTTGAAGCCTTGTTTCCTTTGGTTTGGGTATAGTTTAGAGTGTTTAGAATTTATGTAAGATCAGTTTTGATTCTCAAGCGAAGCCTGTTTTAATTTGTTTTAAAGATTAAAGAGTTTTTCCATGCAAAGGGGAAAACAACTGATTTAAGTTTCGAGACAATCGCTTGTTTGTCACTTAGCTGGCAAAGGAATTTTTGAAACTGTTTTTTGAATCAGTTGTATAACTGTCAAAACCATTCAACCGGTTAAATCGCAGTTTTAACCAATTAAATGTGAGTTTTCATAATAGTATTTTGAAAACCTGTTTTAACTGATTCAGTTGTTCAAATATGTTTTTAACGGTAGCTTTTCAAAGGTTATAAATATAGTCTTCCTTCAAATGTTTGAATGATGGAAAAAGAGAGAAGATTTATACTCTGAGTTGAGATTGATTTGAGAGATTACGAAACTGTTTGTGAAAAGGTTTCTACCAAGTTTAGCAAGATTGCCTTTGTGCTTTGCTGTGTTTCAAGAACAGATCATCGAGTTTCTGATCTTTTGTAATCCAGGTGTTTTCTACCCTTTTCTTAGTTTCTTGTATTTGAATTCTCATATTGTAACACTGTGTAAAATCCTGTAAAGTCAGTGAGATTCTGGCTTGAGGTGGTTGTTGTGTTCAAGAATGGTGAGTAGGCTTTGTGGGAATCAAAGTCACCTTCTTGTGTGTGGTGTTTGTGTAATCTGTGATTGATTACATAGTGAAATACTTAGTGGTTTGATTGAGGACTGGATGTAGCTCTGGGATTGAGTGAACCAATATACTCTGTTTGTGTGAATCTCTCTATCTCTTCTCCTCATAACTATTTGGTATGTTGTCATTAACAACAAGTTATTTCGTATTTTCAACCGGTTAATATTCCTACCTTACAAACTGCTTTTGTATTTGTAACATAAACAACCGGTTATATCGTGTTTTTAACCGATTAAAATATTGAAACTATTTTCTGAATCTAGGTTTAATTGACTCTCTGAATTGCTTATCTGAATTAATTGTTAAAGTTTCATTCTTAATCATATATTTCCGAAAAGGTTTGAGAAACAATTCACCCTCCCTCTTGTTCAGCCCTATAAATCTAACAAGGTTCACACAGAAAACAAAGTGGACCACAACTGTGGATTTTATTTTGCTTAGTGTGATGGTGGACGAGGCATGACGAGGGTCGAGAATCGATGGCAGTTGGACGACTTAGGGATATAATAACATTATACTTGCATTACACGAGGTCGGACTCCCTGCTATTTGATCCATGCTATTTGATCTAAATATTCAGGATGAAATAGTCATGGACCAATGGTATAACTTTCTTTGTGAAAATCTAGCCATAGCGATGCGAGTATTTGGTATGCCGAAAGAGTGAAGGATAGCAAAGTTGTTTTACATCATGACTCGACGTCAATAAATTGTGTTTAATTCTATTTTTATGTTGTTAAAGTTGTAATTTAATTGCATCTACTTTCAATTTAAGACAAACATTGTACTTGTTATTTGACATCTAATCTTATTATTGTTGAAATATTTTTCATTTGAAATTTATGTGTGAGGATATTTTGTAATATACTGTTATTTTGTCATTGTTTCATAACATTTTCATCATAGGTTTTAACTTCCCTATCCATGGCATCTTCATCACGAAGAGGCAAAAAACGCATAAGGGTAAGGGTAAGGGTAAAAGTGGAGCAAATGATGATGAAGTTCCTATGATCCCACTACAAAGGAGGGAGGGCGTTTTAGATTATTCCCGGTATTTCCAAACAAAACGTCAGATGATTGCATTTGAGAAAAAATTTCACGACAAACCAGTCATACTACCAAGAGTGATAAATTTTCCATTTTTTTGCCACATCTGGGTTTCAGTTTCAAGAATATTTGAATTTTCAAGGATTGCAACAACTTCTTAGTATAAGACTACTATATTATGAGGATATGGTCAGGGTTTTTTTATTCAAATCTTCATCTAACGACATAGAGTCACCTTGCTACTTAGATCGGCACACACATAATTATAATTAGACATTGAGATTGGATGAACGTGGCAAGTCTGAAATATGATGGTCTGTTGTTAACCCCTAGTACCATCCATGAGGGCATACATTTTGATCGTCAATAGGCCCTATTAACCATGACAAGAGAAGAGGTGCATAATCAAAATGTAAGAAACGTAAGTAGTTTGACTTTGAGTGACAAATTACTTCATTACACATAGGTGCACATGTTGTGTCCTCAGGGGAGCAACTTCTCGCAGCTGGTTCATGAAGATGTTTCATGTTATGGTGCCTGAAAAGTAATGTAATGATTAGCTGGCCTCATTATATCATGCAACACATGATACAATGTCGTGACAATGGTATGCCTCTTCCGTATGGCTGTTTAATCAGACACCTCATGTTGTTATATGACATGAACTTGATGGGATAGTCATCAATCACGTTAGGGTGGAATAACTTCTTCGGGAGAAAAACCATGAAGAAATGAATATATTTGAGGTCAATGGTGTGCGACAACTTGGAAGGCCTGACAACGAACATGAATAAGAACACGAAGACATCCATTGCCATAAGAACATGTTGCAAGCGATCATCCTTAACCCGAAATCCCCAATGATTCGACGATCATAACACAAATTTGAAAAGGGGGGGTGGGGATTCAAAATATACAAGAAAGTATGTCAAGCATGAGGTTGGATATCTACACTATCAACACAGCTTTGGGCTGAATCGAAGATAGACTTTATCAGCTTGAAGACAATGAAGAACATTGATCGTATGTTTATTGTGTTATTATTATTTTTTTATGTTGAACTTATTTTGATTCTCAGTTAAATTTAATGTGTTATTAGACATTATTTATGTTTGTAATTTTTTTTTAAATTCCCATGACACAACATCAGGTATCTCCATTTAGAATTCTAATGTAATGACTTCATCTATTGTGTTATTGTAATCACCAACTATTTCATGTTCATCCGATGTCTATTAATGATAAGCGAAAATTGTTATTTTATTTTCTTTGTTTTATTGTATACAAATTGAAATAAAAAATTATACATAAAAAATAAAATACAATTTTTTTCGTGTTGTTAGTTAATATTTCATAATATTTACAAAAATATGTGAATTTTATTGTGCCAATATATTTAAATTGTACATTATTTTTAAAATATATAAAATATATAAACTATTCAAACTATTAATA
>Ga0123341_1003103_pt1 | contig 14078 bp, 17 predicted proteins | sample Turbeapinknodule_FD_89959 | JGI IMG/M metagenome (GOLD analysis project Ga0123341, IMG submission 89959) | Root nodule microbial communities of legume samples collected from Mexico - Turtle bean Mexico pink nodule | ecosystem: Host-associated > Plants > Roots > Nodule | place: Mexico: Nepantla... | reverse complement strand
TTTTATACCTTTTAAAAAAATTAAGTTTTTTACAACTATTTCATCAGTCATAAATTTCAATAAATTTCTTCAAATCCATTCTTATATGCTCAAATTTAAACAATATCATTATCTTCGTACTTTATTTTCAAATTATTTACAAAATCTTGTCTTAATCCAAACACATCATGAATTCGAATCTTGCTTTCTCACTCCAATTATTGAAACACCTTTATGCTACACATAATTACCGATGATCCATCTGCTGAAATTTTACGTTTGAATTGCTTAATAAGAACATGATATCAACATCGTGATACGTGTTCCATGTTGAATCACTGAATTTCACCGTACCAATAATGGCACTGCGAAGCTTCTCCCAATCAATTCACATTTCAGAGGTTCAAATGAATTAAAAATAAAACGTCATAATCACAAATAATTGATAGAATAAGATTTGCTAGGTCGAATTAGAAATTCAAGTATAAAAATAAAAAACGAGTAGGAGGTAGTCTAAAAAGGAGTTGTTTTAGGAACATGTTATATAAAAAAATAAGAAAAAAATTATCAATGTAGAAATTTATCTTTTATGGGACGTGTTTGTCTTATTAAATTGGTCATTAATGTCATTTCACTATATTTTCTTTTCTAAAAGTTCTAATCATCTTATAAAGAAAATTATGAAGTTATAAAGAAATTTTCTTTAGAGTCGAGGATTAGAAGGGAGAAAAATACCATCAACTATATTGGAGAACATTTGTAAATCTAAACAGATTAGACATGGAGAACTTTTTAATAAGACTTTATTGGCAAAGTAGAAATGAAGGTGGGTTCCTCAGAGATAGATCTATGGAAGGAAGTCCTAGAATCAAAGTATGTGTCGTGAAGGAATTTAAACTTAAATGCATCGGGCCAAAATAAGAACAGATCTAGGTGGTGAAATGACTTATGTAAAGTTTGTGTTACTAGGCAAGACAACAATTGGTTTGACTTAAATGTTGTTATATGGTAAGTGGAGTTTGGATCCAAAATTAAATTGTGGGAAGACAACTAAATATACAATAGACAACTCAAAGATAGGTTCCCCAAAATGTTTAACAACTCCTTGCTTAAAGATAAACCAATAGTTAGGTATGGAAGATGGACTACTGAGGGTTGGGAATGGGTTTTTAGCTGGAAAAGAGAATGGTTTGAGTGTCAAAAGCCTATGCAAGAAAATTTCATGGCATGCTTATCACAACAAACACTGCACCCATATAGGGAAGACAAATGGTTATTGAGAGACCCATATTGATGGAGTTCTCCCTCTCCTTTCTTAAGTTCTTCGATTGTATATGATTTGAATGATTGGAGAAGACATGGCAACGGAAGAATTGAATAAAAATGGGTAAGAACATGAATGGGTTGCCATGTGGCACCTAAAAACTCTCCATTCATGGGTTGCCATATGTCAATCCATGTACCTCAAAGCTCTCCATTCAAGATGTGACAAGTGGCATCAGGAATAGGAGAAGGTTATACAACCCAAATCGACAAGCATATGACTAAGGACACCACGAACACTTCACAATTAGGTCAGTCATCTCAGCATCCAAGACAAGGCCCCACCAAACATCAAAATGACCCCAACAGAAGAAGAAATGGACATAAGACAGAGCATCAAATGTTCTTTCTTCTAGTCTTTTTAAAAGACAAGTTTATGTAAATAAATTGGGCTCACTTTGGGGGTCCAAATAGAAGAATAAGCTAAAGTAGGGTTCACTTAGCATAAATTGGGGTGTACTTAGAATAAATTGGGTTTGTGCCAAACTCACCTTTCATGACAAGTGCATCTAGGTTTAGGGTTTCTTTGACCTACCTTCTAGAAGGTTTCTCATGAATGACACCCCTACCTTTTTATCTTGTTCTCTAAGACATTCTCTCCTATAAATGGAGTGTGTTGCCTCATGTATTTCACACATTTAATTTTGAATAGAATAGAAACTATGTCAGAGTGTTTAGTGAGCTGAGTCTCCTAAAGGTTCTTGGATCTTATCTTGTGAGTGTAGTGCACTTCAAGTGGTGGGTCTTCACCACTCATCTTGAAAGAACCCATCCTTCCAAGTGGCCTGATCCATCTTCCATTCCATAAGCTTTCTTTCATCTTTCTCTTTTTCTTTCTTTCATTATGTCTGTACTGGTCGGACGTGCTCGGGTACTCGACCCTAGCACCTAAGTTTAGTAGCTCGGTTAGACAGTCCCTTTTGAGAGATGCCTAACTCGACCTAAGGTGAATTACGGGGCCAATAGTTTGTCATGAGGTTGGCCCAGATGATTACAAGTCCATATTAAGAGGATATGGGCCAATGTACCTGGATAAGTGAAGACCAATGTACCTGGATAATGTCCAAGCTTCACGAGGGTGTTTGTGGCAGCCACATCGGTGGACGACCTCTCTCGTTGAAAATCATCCAAGCAGGGTAATATTGGCCGACGATGAAGGAAGATTTCGGGAAATATGTCCAGCGATGCGAACAATGTCAAAAACACGCCAATTGGTGCCGAGCACCAGCCGAGGAGTTGCGATCGATTTATAGCCCATGGCCTTTCCATACGTGGGGATAGACATTTTGGGCCCTTTCCCTTTGACCATACGCCAGATTAAATATCTCATCGTCACCATTGAGTATTTTACTGAGTGGATTGAAGCTGAACCAATTGCACATATAACTGCTCACAAAGTCCAACATTTCGTATGGAAGAACATTATATGTCGCTTTAGGATTCTGAGGCACTTAGTATCCGACAATGGAACCCATTTTCCAGCTAACAAAATGGAAAGTTATGCACAGAGCTCGGGATAAAGAAAATCTTTGCCTCGATAGAACACCCACAAATGAATGGGCAGGCCGATTCGGCCAACAGGGTCCTACTTAGAGGACTGAGAGGAGACTGGAAAAGAAAAAAAGGAAATTGGTCAGAAGAAGTTCCAAGAATTTTGTGGTCTTATCACACCACTCCACAATCAACAACGAAGGAGATGGCTTTCAGTTTAGTATATGGGTCGGGTGCCATGATACCGGTGGAAGTGCAAGAGAATTCTCCTAGATTCCATAGTTTTGTGGTTGAAGAATCCAATGAAGGAAGAAGAATGAACTTAGATTTTTTGGAAGAGGCACGTGATCACGCTCGTATAAAATCAGAAGCCTTAAGGAGAAGGGTGGAATTAAGGCATAAGACCAAAACGAGACCTCGACAGTTCAAGGTTGTCGACTTGGTCATGTGAGGAAGGCCCACCCCTATCAGATCGAGAACAAGCTGTCTCCAAAATGGTTTGGCCCATTCCGTGTAGTTGAGGTACTTGGAAGCGACACATATAAGTTGGAAACTTTGGGTGGAGGAGCCATCCCACGAACACGGAATGCAACAAATCTCAAGTTTTATTTCAGTTAAGATACCTAGATTTTCATTTCTTTCCTTTAAACACTATGTTTCTGTTTGAGGTGACACTCTTTTTTCCTAAAAAGGGTTTTTTTAATGAGGTCACTAGTAATAAACTTGTTCTTTGGAGATATATGTGTGATAAGTTGGTGTAAATTGAATAATGTAGTCACCCGAGATGGAATACGGTAAGATGACCTAACTTGGTGTAAGCACGATTACCCAAGTATAGGGGCTCTATGAGATGAGTTGATTTAAACAGGTGACGTTGTCCGAGATGGCACACGGTAAGACGACTTAACTCGGTGTAAGCATGATTATTCGAGTATAGGCGGCTTGGAAGATAAGTTGATTTAAATGGGTGACGTTGTCTGAGATTGCACATGGTAAGATGACCTAACTGGGGACAAATGTAGTTGTGTGAGTATAGGCACCCGGTGAGATAAGTTAACTCGGAACATTGTGTAGCAACCCGAGGTGGCACATGATAAGACGACCTAACTCAGGACAAATGAAGTCACCCAAGTATAGGCACCCTTTGAGATGAATTAGTTTGAATATATCAGAAATAGCGCATGATAAGATGACCAAGCTCGGATTATATACAACTAACTGAGTAGGTGCTCTGCGAGGTGAGATAACCTGGAATAGATGCAATACTCACACTGTAAGATAGCCCAACTCGAGGGCGAATGTAGTCAAAGATCGTCATCTGACCAAGCCTGAGCTTAAAATGTTCCAGATGATTCATGACGTCATACCCTTTGCTTGACTCATAAAATGAACTATGTGGGCAATATCAAGACAAACAGGGGGTACAAGCCAAGTCGAAGTGGAAGGTTCTTCTACCAACCAGAAAGATGTCAATCATCAAAGGGTTAGTCTCTTCGTTAAGAGAAAGTTTTGTTGCTTTATGCATTCACCTAAGTTAACAAGACCCTATTATGTTAATCATGTTATGTTTCAGGTGTGGAAGGTGAAGTCAGCCCAATTGATAACAAATTTTTTCCTTTTCATATGTTCAAACACTACAATCCCATATCAGCTAAACATGTAGAACCCTGTTAATCACGTTATGTTTTAATTCAACTTGTATGGAATGATATTTGGACACACATTCTTGCACTATAGATAAAATCTTAGGCTCCAAGATAAATAACATGTTTAAAATTGTCTAAGTTTCAAAACTCTAAGTGAATGTCGATGAAGAATTGAAGTGTCCAGTAAGTTCGACAAACAAAGGTGAAAAGTAGATATAATTCATAAGAGTTTGAATTAAGAATCTCCTACCAACTTTCTAACACGGTCTTGCCCGGGTCTAGCTCGGAGAAGTCTATGGTGGGGTGGACAATGGCTGCTTGCTCTAAAGCAATTTCAAATCCAACGAGGTAGAACTGGGTGTCATCCTCTTTAAAAGAATCGATGACCCATGTAAAATCTTCTTCTTTGCAAATCATTTCTTTCTTTAGGTCTTCAATCTCGTTTGAGAGTTTGTTATTCTGTTCGGCCAAACAATTAGCTTCGGTTCAAAGGCGTTAACGATTAACTTCAGCTCGGAGGCGTTCCATTTCTTGATGAAGTTCCATATTCTGATTAATCATTTGATGCTCAGCTCTCTTCTGATCTTTTACCTTGACATTGACTAGGCAAGTCAGACCAAATGCTTGACCGAGGAGCTTTTTGGCATCATGATGAAGGCGATCTTCGTCCTTGGCCATCAGTCTAACCTTGTCTTCAATAGGCAAGAACATTGACTCACCATGCGCTGGAATGTCGAAGTTAGGATCCCATAAGCTCTTCCTCTGTAAGCTTTCAGCCTCACACTCTTGGATGGTTATGACCTCCTGATCAGGGGCTCGACCATCCAAGTGTGAGTGCTCGGTAGGAGGGCTTCCACTGGTCTCTTCCTCTTAAAGACAAGCGTCAAGGTGGTCTGCTCATCTTGGTCAGATTGGACCCGAGCGGTATCAATTGAAGCTTTCCTCTTTTGCGACAAAGAATCCTTGTGCAGTCTCGCGGTTGCCCTCATTTTCCTAATAGGCTTGGCCAGCTCAGCTTTGCTGATGTTGGAAAGCATGTTATCTACAAAAACAAACAAATATTTAGGGTTAACAAGTTAAGTTTTCTTTCCAAAGATAAGAAAGGAGGTCTACCATATATGTTAGAGATATAGAGTTAAAACAAGAGGAGGGGTGAATTGTTTTTGAAAGATTCTCGCAAGTATTGAAGGTAGAGTTAAAAGCTATGAAGAATTAATCAATGGAAAATCTGTCAAGTCAAATATAAAATTGTTTTTATGTTTGATGCAGAAAATCGGTGGTTTTTATCAATAATTTATAAAAACAAAGTTAAAGCAGTTTAAAAAGTGTAAGGATATAGAGATTCACACGAAATGTTTATACTGGTTCACTCATAACTAAGAGCTACATCTAGTTCTCAAAAACAACTAAGAATTCACTATGTAATCAACCCTAGATTACAAGCTACACACACCAAGAGTGATGATCTTGAACCCCTAGAGAACACACACCACTTCTTGGCAAAAACCACACCAAAAATGTTGATCTTGATCCCCTCAAGAACACAGAACACTTCTTGGCAACACCAGTACATAAATACAATTATCAAGAAAGAAGGGAATAGAATACATCTGGGTAAATCACAAGATCAAAGTTCAGAATACAAGACCCAATCCTATTCCACACTTGAGATGATCCAAAAGCTCTCTGAAAACTTGAAAACTGTTTTTGATTGATCTCTCTCACTTTGTTAATGCATAGGAGCGTAAAACTACCTTTTTATCTTTCAATCACATGGTTAAAACAGTTAAAACAAAAAAACAAAAGCTGTTGGAATCATTTAAAACAGAAAAACCATTTAACAAACTTTTGTTAAGGTTTTCAGAGAAACAATCGATTGATTTATCGAAAGAATCAATTGATTTTTTTTACAGCAAAGGCAAAGGCAAAGTTTTTCCAAATCATTTTAAAATCCACTAAGTGTCAAACAACCTGTTGATTCGAAATTTCAACCTGCTGAAATTTGTTTGACAACAAAGGCAAAGACAAAGCTTTTCCAAATCATTTTAAAATCTACTAAGTGTCAAACAACCTGTTGATTTGAAATTTCAACCTATTGAAATTTTACTTCCTTTTAGAAAACCCGACTTTTCAAAAGGTTAAAGATTCAATTGAGCTTGGATCATCTTAAGGAGTGAATTAACAAGTTTCAAACAACTAGACACACTCACATAACAACAAGGTCTTCAAGCTTTCCACTTGGATTTGGAGACATCAAAGCATCTTGTTCAACAATCTCCCCCTGTTTGATGAAGACAAATCCTTGGTTTTCTTGTGATGTGCTTGTGATGTTCTATTTGAATTTGTTAGTACCTGGAAAACATAATTTGTGCATGTACCAGAAGTAATCATATCCAAATATCATTAGCACCACAAAACTAGTTTTCACTAGGTGATTCTCATAGGGAAATCCAATAAAATCAGTGTGAAAGCTAGTGAAAATAAGGTGCAAAATCATAGTTATGCAAAAACTAACTAAATCATATAAGCCCAAAATCAGAGTTATGCAACAGCTAACTAAATCATATAAACCCAATTTTAAAGCAGATATGTAGCAACATATAAACCATATAATTCTCCCCCTATTTGTCTTCACAAATAGAATATAAGAAGGGGTAAACACAAAATTAAGAAGGAATTTGAGAATTAAGAATATCCAACTCATTTCTTAATAAGAAAAATCAGAATATCAATGTGTGTAGCAACAGCATTGCAGCAACAAACATGTGATACCATATTAGAATTGCAACAAAAATCTATGGTGTGTCAGAGCTATGACAACAATAAAATTAAAGTACCATAGACCCAAAAAATTCAACAAGGAGACCACAGTTTCTCCCCCTATCTTTTCTACATCCAACAGTTACCAGCAATGGAGTACTTAAAAAAAAAATTATCTTCAAGTTGGTCTCACAATCTAAGTCACATTCTCCACACAGCATATGTCATCCTCATAACTTTATGTTAACACAAGCAAGTCAGCTGCGATAAAAGCACATCCCCAACCAAGTACCCCCAAATATTTTGAACCATCAACAAAATATAGTTTTGTCTAGGGAGCTGGTGTAATGTTTTCTCCTGCAGGAACTGCATTTTGTACAACCACGTATATTCAATTGCAGTAAATTGTAACAAAAACACTTATCCTTGGGCAGCTCTTCCAACACACACAACCCAATGTCCCGCAAGCAAACAACATAATAAACTCAAGCAAGATGAAGACTCCAAATGTAATCACATATACAAATATTCATTAACCCATGACCAGCAATGTGATTGCCTACATAAAAAGCTTTGAATTTTAAGGAAAACAAAGAATATATCCCTTTACTATCTAATTCAGACGCACCAAGAATGCATATATTTGACCCATAATGGGTTTTGAAAGAAAAGAAACAACTGTAATTATGCATAAGAATTGATAACAACTTTATTCAAATGTGCCAGAGGTAAAACAATCAGTTGTTTCGTGAAAACAATCGGTTGTTTTTCTGAGATAGCAAGAAAATGTTTTTCAAAGCAAATCATCTTTCAAAGTGATGGGAAATGCATAATGAAATATATTCATACCTTTGCATTACCTCAACATGTTTAGAAGTTCATTTGAAGCCAAAAGCATAGGATGAACATATACAACTTACTTTACATAGGTCATGAATTTTGACTTGTCAACAATTTGAGTAAGGTGTATGCTCTTCAACCATAATAATAAGCATCACTTTGATTAGTCTTCATCATAGCACCTGTACTTGGAAGGTCCTTCAATACAGAATTTATGCATATACAAAGAAAGTATATCAGCAGGATAATAAGACACACAAACCAGTTTTCTGCATAAGTCATAAACATAAATACCAGTAAAAGCAGTGTGTAAATCAGTGCAAAATTAATGTTACTCAGTGTGTGCACAAAGTTATAGCCGCACCAAATAAATCAGAATAAAGCACCATAGTTCTGGATATACAACATTAGCAGAAAAAAAAAAGTGAAGTGTTCAAGTGCTTTAAAATGCAGAGCAGCAACAACATAATGCATCCCTTTTAAAGCTATTTATACAACCAAATCAAGCATAAAATTTTGCCCCTATTTATTCTCACAAATAGACAATGAGAAGGGTTGTACAAAGCAGAAATCAGAATAATAATATAGTAGTCCAACAGTACAAACAATATTGACATTTGAAGAATAGAAAATTATATAAAGCTTTCAAGGAAACAACTGGATATATTATTTAATTATCATATTCTAAGGCACACTCGATGTATATTTGTCCAAAAGCAAGATTTGAAAAAAGAGAAATAGATTTAACCATGCATAAGCAAATTTGGTAGCATTATATAGAGGTGCTAGAGGCAAAACAATCAGTTGTTTTACTATGACAGCAAAGAGAACATTTTTCATAACCAAAAATTACCTTTTAAATTGATGAAAAATGCAGTATGCAATTTGTTCATAGCTTTGCACAGAGAACCCTAATAGATTCACCCAAAAAGAAGACTTTGTGATGTTCATATGGCCACAAGGCACACTATGTAAATTGAGAAATGAAAACACACATACTCTCTTTATTCTTGAAGTTTCTCTTTTGACCAACCACTGTGCATGTGTCACGGATGTCTCTTGACATTCAAAGAACTCTACTAGATGTACACATTTGAAAAGGGCAAGCACCAAAACTGACTTTAAGGCTTTTTCCCTTGAGACTTTATTCCTTATACCCAATGTAATTATTGGCTTTCAAGGATACCTACAAAAAAAGGTTAAGAAGCAAGATTTGGTCCCCCTATAAATTTGGGTCCAATGATGTTAGTAGGTGCAGAACATGGAAGCTTCGATGAACCAAATCTGTGATGAAGGCTTGATGCTTTGCTGCTTTGATTGATGCTTAGTTCTAAGGTGTTTAGAATTCTTGTTAAGATCATTCTTAATCTTATGCACAAGCTGAATCAATCTGTTTTAAAAGAGAAAAATGTTTTTCTAAGCAAAGAGAAAAACAACCGGTTGAATTCACAACATAATCGATTGTTTTGCACTTAGCTTATTTGAAGGTTTTCAAAACTGTTTTTTGACTTGGTTGACTAACTGTCAAAACCAATTCAACCAGTTAAAATGACATTTCAACCGATTGATTGTCACATTTCTTAACAGCTTTTCAAAAACTTGTTAAATCTATTTTCAATTGAATTAAAATTGATTTGGCTCATGATTGACTGTCTAAAACGGCTAGTTTTGAGAGCTATAAATATGGTTTCTCTTTGTATTAAAAAACACACAAAAAGTGAGATTGAAAACGTTTTTTAGAAGAGATTTGATTCAAAGTTTTGCAAGATTGCTTAGAAGTTGTGCATTGGTTCAAGAACTGATCTTAGGAGCTCTATGATTCCTGAAATACCAGGTGTAATGTGTTCCTTTTTTTTTTCTTGTAATTGTTTCTTTTCTATACTTGTAAACTTTGTAAACCTGTAAGGTCAAAGGGTGTTCTGACTGTGGTTGTGTGAAAGGCAAAGAGGGTGAGTGTTCTTGTGTTATCAAGATCACTTCTTTGTGGCTTTGAGTGTTTGTAATCTATGATTGATTGCTAGTGAAATACCAGTGATTGTTTTGGGGACTAGATGTAGCTCAGGAGTTTAGTGAACCAATATAAATTGATTGTGTAATTTTTCTCTATCTCACACACTCATTATAAACTGTTTGATTTGGAGGGCTACGTCGAACAAAATTGCAACCAAGAAAAATCTACTTAAAGGGGGGGGTGTACAATTGAGGGATATATCAAATGCAGTTTGGAACATATGCAACAAATGGCTTGGGTACGTTTAGTGAACCATAATGTTTTGCTTAATCATTTTAACCATTTTTACTGTCTTTGTTTTAATAAAGAGGGTTATAATCTATGGAAAAGTTTGTGGGTCTTTGTAATGTAGTGCATATGGAAACATAGAAACATGTCAGTCTTTACTCGAGAAAAGGTTGATGTAGAGGAAATCTTAACCCTAGCACAAGTTCAGTCTAGGGCATGGATGAAACTTCTCTTACTCTAATTGGATTCAGTGCCCCGTATCAATTTGGTAACTAAATAAACTTGTTGGAAGTCTACGAATGTTCTAACTATCAAAAGTTCTATAATTGTTTGAATGGCATAGCTTTTAAGATTCATGACATCAACCATGAGTTTATAGTTTTGTTTTTTATTTTTTTTCACAACAATAATGCTTTTGAAAAGGGTTAAAACATGTTTAATATATCTATGCATTTTTAATGTTGTTGAATGGTTTTAACATGTTTGATGGAAGACGTTTTGTTGATCAAAATGGTGGGTTGTCATTTTGCTGGGAAACTTATAGCAGTGAAAACTCAAGAGTGGAGTTTTTTTGTAGAGGAAAGGCTCAATTTTGGCATTGATACAAACGACATGGGAGTTGCATAAAGGCAGGGGAGTAGCATAATTATTACTGTAGCACGGGTACCTCTCTTCAAAAAATTTTGTATGAAGATGAATTGATGTCGTGTATGTTGGTTGCATTAAAATGTGGGTAATAGAAGGGGATCATATCATTGAGTAACAATTCAATAGGATGAAAAAGGCACATATGGAGTGAATCACGTAATGCGTTAGTTTGCCAAAGTTTTTGTTAAAACTCTAGATAATTCAATTAGTCTCAAACGATCTCATGATAATAGACTCCAAGTTATTAAGACTTTACATGATCAAGTCGGTCTTAGATGATCTCATGATAACAGACTCCAAGCTTATTTTGATGATAACAAAAAACTATAAAGATGTGTTATGATTTGTAACAACAATGTTAATAATGTAGAAGTTACCAAAACACATCAAACAATGCAAAGAATACAAGTTTTAGAATATATAGTCAGTGCACATAAGATATTTCCCAAGAAAAAGAAAGATGATGTTACTCAATATGGTCAGATTATTCCAAATATTATATATCCTTGAAGAGGATGACATGAGTAAACACAATATTAGCTGAAAGCATCAAATGAACAACATGTTGATAAGTACTAAAAGCTTGTATTCACATAAATCATCAAATGATGTCTTAAAGGAACTCGTTAGACGATTATCAAACATGTAAGAGCTCAATGGACCAACCTCAACATAGAGTGTTAGAGAAAGCTAACAAAATCGACAAACGAAGAAATCTTCACAACGCGTCAGACGATACTAAAAGCTTATATGATAAACAATGATGCGCGTAAGATAATCATTTGACAGGGAAGTTTCCAAACTAAAGTTTTGCATTCTATATATGATCAAACGATTATAATATGTTTTCCATTTTAATATTATGAATTTATTGAAAATGAATTATATCAAAACAAATAGTTGAAACAAGAGTAGAATGTTTGATCAGTAGAATGTAAAACAAAGTGTCAAACAAAATGAATATGTTATGTGCTTTAAATGATTAATGAAAGAAAACATTTTCTAAAATGTTAATACATTGTTTTCAAATACAAATGTGCCTTAATGATTAAATTCAAGTCTATACGAGAAAGATTAAAAAAAATAGAATGTATGATTGATTATGTGTTAAATAGTTATTTGAAACATATTTGAAAGAATATAAATCAAATTAAATCTAGTTGTGCTCAAATGTTTTAATTTAAGTTAATCTGAAAAGTGTTGATAATGCATTTTTGAATTAATATATGATAATGGAAAGACTTAATAATTCATCGATATTCGAAGATGTTATTTTTCCGCAATGCCCATGCTTTAATATAAAGATTGGTGAGATTCACAAAAGGTTTCTAAATTTATTTTATGAACTTAAAGATGCATATAAGTCAACATTTAGAGTTTCTACACTCAAGTCTACAAAGGAAATCATGAAGACTGATGAACGAGATTTGTGCAAATCAAGTATTAAGGTGTCATCCAGTCATTGCTTAGAGGAAGCATGTGCAACATATTTATTCCAAGAGTAATCATACGGCAAAGTCATATTCAAAACTCGTATGAGAACATTCTTAATCTAGCGGCTGATACAAAGAATGGAAGATATGCAAAATGAATATTCAGATTTCATTAAATCAAGTACAGCGTTCTTTGTTCAGTTGATTAAGGAAACAATCAGACAACGTGGTTCAATCCTATCCAAACATATATATCAATGATCAAACGAATAAAAAGAGAGGAAATATTTCAAAGAGCTTGAGTGGAATATCAAATGAAGATGGCGTGCATATATTAACAAAGCTGAAGTTTTCATATCAAAGCATCTACTACATTAAAGAAGAATTAATGTGACATATTTATGTGAAGAATCAAGTCACTAAACCTTAAAGGGTTAACATTCACACCAGAGGGCTAAAAGGAAACAATTTAAATTGTTTCACATGCTCAAAGACGAACAAGATTTGATTAAAGTAGAAGTTACCATATTAAACGTTTAATGAGAAGAGGGTGAAAAATGCACACCAATGAAGGATATGACGAAGAATCCCAAGATTACAACATTGAAGTATCAATGTTCACATTGGGAATAAAGAGAGAAACAAATCAAAATGCATTTAAATTCCAAGACGCAGAAGAATCAATCAGATTGAAGAGTTTCCATATTAAGTGTTTAACGACTATGTGAACAAGGAAAGAAAGTAAAGCTTCAATGGTCACTATCTGGAATCTATATAAAGACCTTGAATATGAAAAAGACACACAGAGGACAAAATACCAAGCTTACACACGTGAGCAATATGTATAGTCTTACCGTGATTGTATTTCATACTTGCTACTTAGAGAACTTATAGTTTGGAGAGTGAGAGATATATTGTAAATCCTTCATTGAGTAAAGTTAACCCTTGGTGCTTTCATTGTTGTTTCCATGCTTTTTTATCCAAGGAATCTCCAAGATATGTTTCCAAACTATTTTTTGAAAACCTACTAAGTAAATTTTAGTAAGTTGATTGGTGTATTTGTTTGTTAAAATATTTTTAACTAATGTCTTAGGGACTGAAGAGAATATTTTAACTAGATGAGTTATCACATTTGCATCCTTCGGTTCATTTTCATTCTCTTATTTTGTCACATCAATTCCATCTGTTTTCGCCGGTTGATTTTCTCGTCGGTTGACTTCAGTAGAAAGTTCTGCTCCTAACCTGTCTTTTCTAGATTTTGTTCTGCATCTTCTCTTCGCACTGCAACATGGCTTTGTTGGGACACGGGGGGCTCTACCTGTTGATCACACTTTGATGATCAAGTAAGTGAGAGCTTACGAAAATAAGATAAGTATTCAGTTTCAGTATAGTATTAAGAAACAACGTACCTTTATCGATGGTCTCAAGCCCTTTTTATAACTATCTTTTTAACAGTTTCTCTTAAGAGAATATAATCTCAATTGAAAGCATAACAAAAACAATATTCTGCCTACGGGCACCTTTACTCACAGTGCTAACTAGCAGAAGAGAATCTCGTGCACTCTTAATCTCGCGTGCTCACCAGTTAACTAATATTGCCATATATTCAATTAACAACCTTATGCACATATCTATTTAACCAACAACTCTACGTATATTCACATATATCCTATTCTAACAACTTAATATATATATATATATATATATATATATATATAT
>Ga0123341_1003102_pt1 | contig 14081 bp, 9 predicted proteins | sample Turbeapinknodule_FD_89959 | JGI IMG/M metagenome (GOLD analysis project Ga0123341, IMG submission 89959) | Root nodule microbial communities of legume samples collected from Mexico - Turtle bean Mexico pink nodule | ecosystem: Host-associated > Plants > Roots > Nodule | place: Mexico: Nepantla... | reverse complement strand
TTAATTAAAAAAGATTTCATTTTTTTGTTGAAATTAAAAGCAAGTAAAAACATTTTGATAATTCAAATAAAAAGTGTATAATTTTTTTAATTAGTTTCATTTTATTACAAATAACCAAAAGTTGTTTTAGTAAAAAGTAAATTAAATCTCTTTACAACTAAAAGAGATTTTGTTAGGATACTTGGTCATTATTGGATCAATTGTTTATTTCTTTTAATTTACAATATCTTACTTGACCTTTTAGATTGTTTATTAAAAAAAAAATAAAAAAAATTAAAGATCTAGAGTTAAATATTGAATAACCATCCTCAAACAAGTAATTATCTTGCCTTATTTTATAATTAATATATATAATAGTTATTTTTTAAAATTTGTGATGATAAAATTCTTCATTTAAAAAAAAACCTAAATAATGATAAAAGAATTGGAAAACTAGCCTTTAGCGTAACAATCCCCGCGCTCGTTCGTCTCTTTGGTAGACCGCGATTTTTCTTCTTCTTACTTCACTCGGATTCTTCATTTCTTCCCTTTTTCTCACATTCCATAACGTTTTCTTCAACTACAAAAGCACCACTCCTTCACTTTCAACTCTCTCTCTCTCTCTCCAACTACCACTAGGGCAAACGCACGCACGCAATGAAACCTGAGTTGTACGAAATCTCCGACGACGAATGGGAGAACCACTCCTTCAAACCCTCGCGCGTCCTCAAGCGACCTCGCACTTCGTCTGCTCCATCTCCTCCACCGATCGAGTCCTTCGCCTACACCTCTAAGGTCGACGTTTTAAGCGAAAACGATAGCGATTGCGTCGAAATCGCGCCGAACGACGCCAATTTCCTCGACGACCTCGAGGACGCCGACGTGGACAACGGCGTCGGCGGTTACGCGGCGGCCTCGCGAGGCCGGAGATTCATCATCGACGACGAAGACGAGGACGCGGAAGAGAACGGCGGAGGAGACGGACGCGTGGCGGAGTTGTACGAGGTGGAGTCCAGCGAGGTGGAAGAAGAAGAAGAAGAAGTTGAAGAGTTGAACGAAAACGATGTCGTCGGTAGGGCTTTGCATAAGTGCGCGCGAATCTCTGCGGAGTTGAAGGGCGAACTGTTCGGCTCGTCGGGGACCGCGTGCGAGAGGTATTCGGAGGCGGAGTCTTCGTCAGTGAGGATCGTGACTCAGGTTAAACGGCGATTTGTTTTGTGTTTTTGTTTTGTTTAGGTTGAAACTTGACACTGGAGATTTTATGTTCGTTTGAGGTGAAGTGCATGCTGTTGTTGATGTGTGTAGGAGGATGTGGATGTTGCGTGCGCGTCGGAGGATTCGGATTTTCAGCCATTGCTAAAGCCGTATCAGTTGGTTGGTGTCAACTTTTTGCTTCTGTTGTATCGGAAGGGGATTGGAGGAGGTAATTGTTAGGGTTTTGACGATTTTTGTGATGTGCTGGGTTTAGGTCATGCGGAGTTGGTGTATTTGTTTAGCTTGATTGGATTTCTTTTTTGAAATTTGAATATTTCTGGTTGTAGTTATGCAATAGGTTTGTTCATTAGTGATTATGATGTAATTTATTAGGGTTTTTGAAGGGTTTTAGGCTGTGCTGAGTTTAATTTGTGTTCGTGTTGGTTGTAGCTGCGTTATGGACTATGTTGGGTGTTTTCCTTGAGAAAAAATGGAAGAGTGGATTAATTGATGGCCCTTTCATTGTGGATTTCTCAATATAGTGACACTTTTATGTTGTGGTCTGGTGTTCTTTACTGTGGAATTGCATATTTGCTTTGTGTTTGGTTTTGTATCTCCTGATTTTGTGTTTATTGAAACAATATAATGTAATGGCGTTATGATTTGCGTTTACTGTTTGGCATAGCTTTTTTTAAAGCTTAGTTGTTTTTCTTTTTGAAATTTGAGTACTTCTGGCTCTAATCATGCAATAAGTCTGTTCATTAGAGTTCACTATGATTGCCTCGAGTTGTGTGTTGATACTTGATTTCACGTGTCACAGCCATATTGGCAGATGAAATGGGTCTTGGCAAAACAATTCAGGTTTGTTATCCTTTTTATTAACAACTTGTTTAACATGTTTCTACTTTTGTTTGTAGTCCTTGACTTTTTCAATTAAGAATCTATCATATGTTATTTCCTTCCAGGCCATCACATATTTAACTTTGTTGAATCGCTTGCACAATGATTCTGGTCCACATCTTATAGTATGTCCTGCTTCTGTTTTGGAAAACTGGGAAAGGGAACTAAAAAGGTGGTGTCCGCACTTTTCTGTTCTGCAATATCATGGTGCTGGACGTGCAGCATACTGCAAGGAGTTGAACTCTCTGTCCAAGGCTGGATTGCCTCCTCCATTTAATGTTCTTCTCGTGTGTTATTCACTTTTTGAACGTCACAGGTTCATTCCAATATTCTTAAGTGCCATTTATATATATTCTCTTCAAATGTTAATTAAATTTTTATAATTTATATTCATGCTAGTGCACAGCAGAAAGATGATCGCAAAATTCTGAAGCGATGGAGATGGAGCTGTGTGTTGATGGATGAGGCACATGCTTTGAAGGACAAAAATAGCTTTAGGTGGAAAAATCTGATGTCTGTTGCACGAAATGCGAACCAACGCTTGATGTTGACTGGGACACCACTTCAAAATGATCTACATGTATGTATCTACATAAGTGAATGTCTTTGCAGCATTGTAGCTGTTTTTGTTGTTGCTGAACAAAAAAAAACTATTAGTTTTGTGGCACCTGTGGAATAATTTCTTCTCTTAAAAAAGATTCGTATGTTGTGGCTGGACACTATTACAAAGGTAATGTTAGAGCATATTTGAAAACTGTGATCATTGCTGAAGCATAGAACAAGTGCTTACCTTCAACTGATCAATATCTGGCGTGTCACACTACATAACACTCTAAATTTTCCACTGAATGTGACTATAAGCTTCAAAACTGTTCGATGCGTCCTTTGTAATTGGGATTCTCCTTCTTTCATTCTAATTCTATTAACGTAGAATCTGACTCTATTTTGACTGAAAAAATGTGTGGATGGGATTAGGCAGAATAAAAGCTGAAGTTGTAAAGTACTTTTAGGGAGAATAGGAAGGGTGTACTGATAGGAACAATTCCTATCTACACTAGGTAGAATGTTTTGTTGACTAAGAAGTAGAAGAAAAATAAAGAAAGAGCAAACACTCCCAACCAAGGTAAAACACCTATGACCCTAAATGACAAGCTGAAACTGAAAATATACCTCTCTTTCCCTTCATCTGAACTGCCAATATAACAGGCTTGCTGTCTGTCTCTCTCTTTCTCCTCTAACAAATTTTCCCTCTCATTTGTTCTGTACAAGTCAGTCCTTACCCTAAATGGAGAAAAAAACTGACATAAGCTGAGCATTGACTTTATCTGGCCTTCTTAATCAGGATCTTATCATAAAGACCCTGTCTTGAGTGTTTTTTTAGTCAGGTTCAGGCTTATTAAATGTTTTGGGTTTTTGAGAGCGGCTGATACTTGTGAGTTGTAATTACATTTTGCTGATGGCAACTTTTTTCTTTTTGACAGCAAAATGGTAGTCCGTCTATTACATTTCTTTCCTGCAGATTTAGTTGTACTGTATATTTTGTACTGGATTAGTTACGGACTTACAGTGATTCTAATAGGAACTTCAATTTATTTACCGAATCATGGGCAGTAAGTCCTTACAGAAGAGGTTACACTTATAAATCCTTTAAAACAGACGCATAGAAAGAACACAAAACATCAATAGTTTTATCTACCCATGTGAGGTTGATTACGTGAAGTGCACAGTGCCTTTGTGAAAAAACTAATTTCTCAAAGATTCTAACCATGAAATCCTTTTTAATAATCTCCTCCAAAGTCCATTAATCCCTTATGGTCTCCCTTATCTTTTCAAAGGACTAAAGCCCGTGCTGTTTGCCCTCTCCACAATGCTTCCTGTGGTCTACTTTGCCCCGTATCCAACTAGACTTAATTGACTTTTTGGTATCTTCAATAGGATTCAGACCAATATCTCGTTAAATACAATAATTCTGTATTCTATTCTATCCTTTGTGTGACCACACATCCATTTTGACAGATTTCAAATATGTATAAGCGGATCTGTGGTTACTTGTTTCTACTTCCAATTTTTTATTTGTCCAGTTAAAGTTCAGTATTTAGTACCAATGTACCATAGAATATAGCTAGTTATATAACAATATGATAAAACTCTTTTTTGAGCTGGGTTGGTACTTTGTGGTCACAAATAATCTTTAGATACCTTTCTCCATTTTAACTACCTAGCTTTTATTTGTGTTGACATTTTTATTAATTTCCCAATCATTTTGTAATATTGATCCCTAATAATTAAATTTCTTAATGTGACCATCCAATCATTACCTCCCAAGTCATTTTCCTCTTTCCTTGTTAAATTTGCAATTTGTATGTTTTGTCTTAACCCTACTCGTGTAGAAAATCTGTGATTCCCATTTCTTTCTCCAAAGCTCAAGATAGAGTTAATCTCTTTCTTTTATTCCTCAATCAAAACTGTGTCATCTACAAGAAATAAACTTTTTTTTCCTTCAAAGCTCAAATTTAGATATGACTTTGTTCTCTTGTTCAAACGAAACTTTATCATCCACAAAGTTAAAGATTAGAAACAGCATAAATGAAACAAAAATGGAAAATGGTAGTGATAATAGGTGGCTCTGATTCCTCCTTTCCAAAGATGCCAAATTTTTATTCAATCACAAAACATGTGTTTAGGAACTCCTACATTATGGGAAATAACATCCCTTATTTTCAAGAACTTTTTCACAATCCCATTGCAAAATAAGCTAATCCTAGTATTCTATCAATGTGTCTTCCTTTAATCCTTGTGTTTTTTAATCATCATCCCAAAGTGAATTTGCACCTTGCATCTTCCTTATTTCTTCCCTGCTTTCTGAGATTATCTTATTCTCTTACCCCATGTTATTTGGGGTAGAAACAGAGTAGTTAATAGTGCCTGAGTGGACACCTACTGTGATGGCGGCTGGAATCAGGTGCGACAGAGACACCTGTAGTGATTTTGGAAAAGCTTGCAGCAATGATTCTGGCGCGATTCTGTCGCTGTTTTGGTTTTGAACCTCTTGGTTATGAAATTTAATAACATGTTTTAAGTTTTAGGTTTTTTTCTTTACACATTATTTGGGATCAAAATAGCAGTTAGCCCACTATAGTGGGTTCGGGAGGTGACTGCTCTGCTATCGTCAATGAACTAATGGTGTGGAAGAAAGTAGGAAGAAAGGGCATATTAAGCGGAAAGTGGAAGGATGGAAGTTATTTATGTGTGAACCATTAGAAAACACTTCTGTCCGAAATTGGAATGAAATGAGAGAGTGATTATCTCTCTTTTTTTGGGTTTAATTTTTGTTTTAAAAGTATACTTTCTTAAATAGTAATTACTTTTATGTTATGATAAAATATCGGATTAAAAATATTACCGTTTTAATTATTATAAAATAATTTTTTTCTACAATTTATTTGTTTAGTTCTACTTTCTTTTCCGCTCATCCAAACAAGTACAGATAAACACCTCTACTTTGCCTCCTATTTCTCTCCTTTCAAACAACCTCTTCTGTATTCTTACTATTTTTTTTGCTATTTCACACTTAATCCAAACAAAGCATTTATGGATATTCCCTGTAGCTTTCATACTGTTCCTTTGTTGTCAGCAGCTCTACTCCCTGCGTGTCTAACACTACTGCTTGCCTAACAGGTTCTTTCATTAACGTGACAATTTTATGAAATAAGAAAATATATACACCAACAAAAGCTGTTGTGTGCTTGTTGATGATTGCAGTAGCCAGTAGGATTTAAACTGTGGGTCTTTGTCAAATTGACATCAGATTTGTGTGGTGAATGATGGTTGGGAAACTGTCAATTTCTGGTTTGTTTTCAATCCTTTTGAAAATACATAGGCAAACACAATGTAGAATTATAAGTGTCTAATAAGCTTGTGTACCAAGGAGGTCTAGCTTAGTTGATTGAGTAGTGTATGTAAGTTGTTGTAAATATCCTAGTATCTGAGTTGAGCTCCTTTCTAGGATAAGAATACACAGTTACAGTTAAGGCAGAGAAAAGGGAGATACCAAGTCATTTGTATTTTGAGACAATAATGTACTTAAATCTTGATCAAAATCTCTATGATTTGTCTCAACCTGTTGACTTTGCTGGCATTAATATAAATGTAGTTGCTGAAGCAAGCTTTTCTGTGAATTTGTTGCAGGAGTTATGGTCATTGTTGGAGTTTATGATGCCTGATATTTTTGCTTCTGAAGATGTTGACCTAAAAAAGTTACTAAATGCAGAAGATAGAGATTTAATTGGTCGCATGAAGTCCATCTTAGGGCCATTTATTTTGCGGCGACTGAAATCTGATGTGATGCAACAACTTGTTCCAAAAATACAGCAGGTATGTCTGTCACCTTCGGCGCAAAGTTTTTTGTTTTATTATACTCAATCTTCAACATGTCCTTGTTTCTATTTGCCAACTTTTGTTACTGCAGGTTGAATATGTTATAATGGAAAGGCAGCAGGAATCTGCTTACAAGGATGCCATTGAAGAGTATCGTGCGGTTTCACAAGCTCGGATGGCAAAATGTTCTGAGCTTAATTCAAAAAGTTTACTAGAAGTGCTTCCTCGACGACAGATAAATAACTATTTCGTTCAGTTCCGCAAGGTTCTTGATTTATGTTTTGACTTAAAATGAAGCTATATTTTGTTTGGTTTATACTGCTCTCTTTTATTTGGTAATATATTTCTGTATTCTTATTCTAGATAGCAAATCACCCCTTGTTAATAAGGCGAATCTACAGTGATGAGGATGTCATTCGCTTTGGTAGGAAGCTACATCCAGTAGGTGCTTTTGGTTTTGAATGTACTTTGGACAGAGTTATAGAAGAACTTAAAAATTACAGTGACTTCTCTATTCATCGGGTAAATCTTCTATTCAGAACAATGCATTTACTAACCCTCTCTATGTTCGGATTCCATCAATATGCTAAAGTAGTTTGTGTTACCTCCTCTCTCTGCCCCAATAATGGACAAAAACACATATTTTCCCTACCCCTTTTCTTCACTAGCAAGCTTTTTTTTAAGGTTAATTTTGAAATTTCATTTGCTGCTTCAGAACCTCTTCAAAACATATTGTGAAATTCCCTATCCAAACAAAAGGTAAACCAATTAGCTGAGAATATTCTTTATCTTCATGCTTTAATAAAGCTGTGGTCCTGCTCATGATGTTTCGATAATTGGCAAATAAAACTGGCTTTAACTGTCTAACCCTGCTTGCAATGAATGAAGACCAGCCTGAACCATCTCATTGGGTTAGCTAAATGGACCAATCAGGGTCATCAGGCTATGCTAGAAACTAAAATTTAATAAAATCATTTGGATTACTTTTTAAGTGACTTCTGCTAAATTTTTCTTTCAACCAACCTTTTTTTCCCATTCTATGGATGCCCAGTAATTGCATTATACTAGATGGTTTCTAGGTACAAATTACAATGTTTAATTGATTTATGTTTGCTGATCCATTCTATCTATTTAACAATTTGTATGTCAAAGTTTTGTCATAACACCTCTTATGCTCTGTATTATGCATGCTCTCATTCTGGCAAGGTAGAATGTGGTGCTGCCATTTCATTTTTTATTTTTTATTTTTTTTTTCTTTCTCAGAAAAGCTGTTTTCGCCTTTTTCTGCTTAATGCTCCTCCCCTTGCCATTTCATTAATACAAGCTGTTGTAGTGATATTGTAATTATAGAATTTTACTTGATGATTGTTTATTGTGGATAGCATGGCTTAAATTTCAAGCTGTAAATTTTTTATTTGCAGCTTTTACTTCATTATGGTGTCAATGATAAAAAGGGTATCCTTCCGGATAAGCATGTTATGCTTTCTGCAAAATGTCGGGTATGGATTTATGACTCTAAAATTTCTGTAATCGTCAAATATACAGTGGCGGCATAATTATGTGCTGGGTATCCTGAGATTGAGCTACTCCATGGATAAATGTAGGCCTTATCAAAGCTTCTTCCTTCACTAAAGAAGGATGGCCATCGAATCTTAATCTTCAGTCAATGGACCTCAATGCTTGACATATTGGAGTGGTGTTTGGATGTCATTGGATTGACCTATAGACGGCTTGATGGAAGGTAATTTTATTTTTTGACATTAAGACACTTCTTTAAAGTTAAAAAGGTATGGTATCTTTATAGAGGATTATTTTATTCAGTACATTAACAAACAAGGAGTAAGTTAAGTTTTCTATGATAGTAATATGACGAAAGTATTTTAGTGTTTGTGTACATGTGTGCATATTTTTTGTTGTGTTCACCACATCATGCAATAAAACAGGTTGGTAAATTTGTTTAAGGATTGGATGAAAAATTCTTCGTAGATTGGCATTTTAGCTTTAAAAAATGTTTCCTTTTTCATGTGCTGATTCTCTGAAGTCACTCATGGCTCCTTTTAATTAATGAATACTGAAAGGTTGAGAAGCGTTCAATTCAGTATTCATCTCTCCTTTAATAAAGTGGACTGTAAAAATGTTACCATTTTCAATATTGGTCAGCAGACACTGTTTTCCCATGCTCCTTAAAATCTTAGAAATCCTACTCTTTGATTGCCAGTACACAGGTAGCGGAGAGGCAAACAATAGTTGATACGTTCAATAACGATACTTCAATATTTGCATGCTTACTTTCCACGAGAGCTGGTGGACAGGGCTTAAACTTAACAGGAGCTGATACAGTTGTAATTCATGACATGGATTTTAACCCACAGATTGATAGGCAAGCTGAAGATCGTTGCCATCGAATCGGTCAAACAAAGCCTGTAACCATATATCGGTATTTACCTATTATTTTCCTCACTCCCATTAACATTCGTAAAAGTGCTAAATCCTGTGTTTTTCTTTTTGTTAAAGTCCAAGCCTTATAATTTGGAACTGTTTGAATGTGTTGGTGACTATTTTCTTTTGACACTTTCCACTGAAGGCTAGTGACGAAGGGAACAGTAGATGAAAATGTGTATGAGATTGCAAAAAGAAAGTTAGTATTAGACGCTGCCGTCCTCGAGTCCATGGAGGAGATTAATGAAGGTGCCATGCCCGAGAAGACCATGGGAGAGATATTGTCTGCTATTTTATTAAGTTAAAATATTGAGCTAAGGAAAACACAGTTTAATTTATCTTTACTCCTTTCCTATAGTTCCGATCTTGAATTAATCTGTTGATCTGCCTGCCCTACAAATTGGTTGAGAATGTGGTAACCAGTATTTTTATGTAAATTAGTCTTTATGTTCACGTGTTGATGTCAGTGAATCATTTTTAGTTAGAATCAATAGGAGAATTAGTTTAAAAGTCATGGTAGAGATTAGCAAATTTGTTGAAACATTATTCCGGAAGCCCTAATGAAGAAAGCTCTTACACTGCATTTTAAATTTTTCACGTCTATATTTTTCTTCTGACTGCCACATCCTTTAACCAGTCAGATACAGCTGTAACATATGTGAATAGCAACTTTGATTTATCTTGTTTTTGGTCGAGAAAGATGTATGGTTGACTTTTTCATTTATTGTTAATATTGATTATAAATATACGACGTTTTTCTTTTACTGTTAATTTGTTAAGAACAAATCTTAGATGACGTACATAAAGCAGGTATGAGGATCCCCTTCATTCTGTGTCGAATTCCAAGAGGTTTGTTTCCTTTGAGGCCTTTTACAGCTATCCTTTATCCTTCTAACATCAATGTTACCAATAATTTCTTTTAGCAAAAAAGTTTACACTGTATTTGGGTCTGGTGGAATCTGGATTTCAATAATGTATTTTGGATTCGATTGTATGGTTTTTAATATATAATTCGGAAATGTATTTTGGTATGTATTATCAATTGCATGATTTGTAAATGTATTACAATTCATGAATTTATTTTGGATTGCATCATTTCTAAATGTATTTTAAATTTTTCAAATTGATAGATAAAATTTTGATAGTTAATTAGATACTAATTAATTAGAAAATAGTTTATAAATTTAAGAACTATTTTAAATATCAATAATTTTTTAATTTATAAAATAATATATAATTTAATTAATATAATAATTAATTATTTTTATCTTTAAAATTAATTTTTATTTAATGATTTTTTAGTAGTGATTATTCTCATTATATTATTATTATAATTGGATAGATTAGAGTCTTAATGCATGATTTTAGTTTTACTCCTTAGTTTGTCTAAATTTCTAACCAATCATAACAGTTTTTTTTATTAACAATGAATAAAATAAATGAATTAAAAGAGATACTTAGATGTGTTCCTCCAACTCAGAGTTGCCAAGAAATTCTCACCAACTAAGATCCAATCATAACAGCTACTGTCCATCTTTTTTAAAGTGTTAGTTTACCTTTTACAAGAAGCTACTTAACTTAATGGATCTAATGGATTTGTGCATTTCTTAAAGAGAAACACTTTTATGAACAATCCTTTGACAAAAAGCTCGAATTTTGGAATAAGCACTTAGGCTTCACCGCAACCTACAAATTGGGCTATTTTTTCACAGAAATAAACGAGTTCATTTTGTTCCTCTTAGATGATAATCATTCAAATTAATCAGAACTAAGAAAAGGTAATTAACCTATTTAATAATTGCTAACGCACTTTCCTAATTTCCGGCACTAGATTCCAAGACCCTCCACAAACAAAAAGCTACGAATTTGTAAGATTATATAACTAATAAAACAAATCGTTATCAAACCCTTCTCTTTATTACTTGTTGGGTAATTAAGCATGCATGCTTCATTTTTTGTTCTACACGTTTCGTCTTTTATCTAACAAGCCAGTACCCTCATCAACAAATAGTTTATATCTGCTAAGAATTTCCAAGGCCCTTTTTTTCCATAACCATAATTGCATAAACATGAATCACGTTTAAGAAGATACATACATGATAAGTTGAAGTTATGTTAAAAAACGTACATAATTTTACATTGTCTTTGCTATTATCATACACACAAGTTAACATAACATTGTTGAAGGATTCTTTATGCTAAACAGTGCTGAAAACACTATTTTTTTTTTTTTTAGATATCTCATCTCAATTAGAGATAAAAATATTTTATAGTATATAAGTGAATGCAAACTTCACCTTATGATTCATTAGGTTTAAAATTCACTTCTTAATATGGTATCAGACCCATTTAAAGCCTATCATAGCAAGAGTTTGTTGAACTTACCAGACTACCTACTATCGATCCGTTATCAAACCATCTATAATATATAGTTTCACGAGTTAAAAAGATTCGGCGTGAGTGACTGTATAATATATAGTATCACACACGAGTTAGAAAGTCTCAGCGTGGATGTGTATTGAATACCTCACCTTGATTAGAGATAAGAACATTTCATAGTATATAAGCGAGGACAAATCTCATCTTATAAGTGCTTTATAAGATTGAGTTAAATTTAAAATCCATTTCTTAATACTCTTTGTTATTATCATACACTCTTTTGACATTTAGTCTTTTGACATTTAGTTTGAGTTGTCCGTAGCTTATGTGAGGAACAGTGGCAAAAAGATGTGAAGATTAAGTCGAAAGTATTGGAAAGGAAAGCCTCTTAATGTTGTTCCAAATGTGGTGATAATAAGACAAGTTACGAAAGAAAGAGGAAGGTAGGGAGCCAAAAAAAAAGCTGTTACTGGTTTGTTGAAGTTCCACGTACAAGAAGATATATATGAGTTAAGTTGCATAAAATGTTATGCTATTCACTCATCATTATACACTTTTTCCTCTACCTTTTTACTGTGGTAGGAAATGCATAGCAACACACACACTTTGTCTCTTCTTTTGACTGTCTCATAAAGAAAGGATGTTTTACCGCATGAAACATCCTGCCATGAAAAGATGGCCACTGATTCCTTATTGCTGCTACTCAAGTACACTACAGCTTATCAGTAAAAACAATAAAACAAACATTTTTATTTTCTCATTTGATTATAACTATATGTTGAATAATTTAACTAACATTTTTAACCATTTTTTTTATCCACATAAAATCTAATTCTAATTAAAGGACTATGTTGGAGATCCCACATCGACTAGAGATTAGAGCCTTTCATTGTATATAAGTGGGTGCAAACCTCACTCCATTGAGCCGGTTTTATGGGGTTGAGTTAGGCTTAAAGTCCATTTCGTAATAGACTAACTTATTAATGTTGAAATTGAAATTTTTCATACTATAACATAGTCGAGATAAGGTCACTACAAAAAAATGAGACACAAATAAAAAAAAGTCAACGATAAAATGTGATTAGTGCCTGTTTTACCATAATTAATAAGTCTACATTTCAGGTGTAAAAATTATGGAATTTTGTGTTAACCTATTGTGAGAAAGTTATTAATGTCACCTTAACTAATGCCAAACTAGATGATCATTATATATATAATTTTGTTGTGAAAGTAAACACTATAATTAAAAGTATTTTAATTAATATCACTCTGTTTGTAATGATGATATGGAGTTATACATGTTATTGAAGAAGTTAAAAAGATGAGTCTTACTAGCTTATGATTTAAATGTATTTTTGCCTTAGTTTGTACTTTATTTATTATTAGGACTAACGTTTCTCGTGAAGGTAATGCATGTATTGACTAACTTATTAATTTTGGATCATAAAGAACAATTTTATTGATATAATAAACTTTCACATAGTTTTTTTTAGAATTTTTTATTAATAGAGGTAGATTATCAAGTATCAATTTTTTTAGGTTTTTATAAACAACAATTATTTATACATATATATATATATATATATGAACCTTTTTAAGAATTTTGCTTTTAAATCGAGGAAATGTCCTTCACCTATAAAATTGGATAAACTAATAAAAAGAATGGAACAATTGATAATACCATGCACTTACTTACCCTTCTTTGGTATGGATTATTATAATAATAATAATAATAATTACTATTATTATTATTAATATTATTGTGTGGGAATGATTTTCCTTTTAGAAGTACTTTAGGTTGGTCTGAAAAGGAAGGGTGAGAGAGAAGAGGGTCCATAGTGTGTCCTTCCAATGTCAAATCCACTCGTCTGCGTCGCCCTAAACAAACAAGCAATTCACATGTCTCTGCATTTCTCCCTTTTTTCATTCTTCTATTTCCTCTCTTCATAAAAGGGACATTTTACCTCTCATTATCTTTTCCATCACTTTCATCATCACACAAATTTCTTCAAATCTATTTTATGTCATTTTAAACAATGCTGTAGAGTACTAATATAATCCTTTTATATAATTATACACTCTAAAGAATAATAGCATAATTAAAATAGTATATAAATTAGAACAATTTTCAATTTAACTAACTTTTGAAGGTCACTTCTAATCCAAATTTACAATTCTAAAACATAATTTATTTTAATTATTATTGTTGAATCTATTAGTTATATTATCAAACCATTATAAGAATACTCATAAATATTTAATATCATTATTTTGCACAAGGACTTGATGTGAATGAATAGTGATCAAGTCATATATGTTATTAATTATTATTATTGCTGATATATATTTTATTATTATTAATTTATATGTACATGTCTAATTTTTGGTAAAAGAGAATTAGAAACTTTATATTGATAATTAATATATACAACAATAGTTTATAACTTAGAGAGCCATTCTTATTTCTTGAGTTAATTTTTGACAAACTTAACTTAACATCTTGAATTTTTTTATTAATTTAACAAGAAAATATTTTCTTTTGACCAACAAAGAAAAAATAAATTAAATGAGAGTATTTAAGAAATATTTTAACTCTTATACATAACATCATTTTAATCTCTCAACACTCCAAACCAAACAAAAATCCTACAATATATCCTCAAAAAGCACACTACCTACATAAATTTACTTTTTTTTAAGATTGATTTCTTTTATGATAGAGTGAGAGTGGTGACTCTATAGTTAAATTATATATATATATATATATATATATATATATATATATATATATATATATATATATATAAACACTT
>Ga0123341_1003100_pt1 | contig 14084 bp, 15 predicted proteins | sample Turbeapinknodule_FD_89959 | JGI IMG/M metagenome (GOLD analysis project Ga0123341, IMG submission 89959) | Root nodule microbial communities of legume samples collected from Mexico - Turtle bean Mexico pink nodule | ecosystem: Host-associated > Plants > Roots > Nodule | place: Mexico: Nepantla... | reverse complement strand
TGAGATCACAGAACTTGCAAAGCTGGTATTTGGGTGAAGAGCTCTATGTGAGAGTTTATGATCCTGATCCCAACCCTGCCAAAGAGAAGCCTCCTCCACCCAATCTCCTTCTATGTGGTCAGTGCATGTTCAAACCTATTTTCTACTCTTTTTTTACCCTTCTTTACCAACTTTGTTTTTTGGATGATGATTTGAAAAGATGGACTATTATGGTATTGATACCTTTCAATGTGCACAGGCAAGTATCAGACCCCTGCTCCAACCCCGGCTCCAACTCCGGCTCCAACAGCGGCTCCAACTCCGGTTCCAACTCCGGCCCCAACCCCGGCTATAACCCTGGCTACAACTCTGGCTCCAACCGCGGCTCCAACTCCGGCTCCAATCCCGACTACAACCCCGGCTACAACCCTGGCTACAACTCTGGCTCCAACCGCAGCTCTAACTCTGGCTCCAACCGCGGCTACAACCCCGGCTCTAACCCCGGCTACAACACCGGCTACAACCCTGGCTACAACTCTGGCTCCAACCGCGGCTCCAACCGCGGCTCCAACTCCGGCTACAACCCCGGCTACAACCCCGGCTACAACCCTGGCTCCAACCGCGGCTCCAACTCCGGCTCCAACCCCGGCTACAACTCCGGCTCCAACTCCGGCAATTGCTCCACTACACAAGGCACGTAATCGAAATAGAACAGGGCCACAACCAAATGCTCCATCATCCAACGCATCCAATCCACGTAGAACAAGGTATTGGGACGTTTTGTGTTGTTACATATCATTTATGCGAGATGCTTACAAACTAATATACCAACCTCCGTAATGACAAAAGGCTTTGTGCTTGTCGCTGTTTGCTTGTAAACTAATGTTTTCTTTTGTGTTTTCTTTGTAATAGGAATAATAGGTCTCTGATTGCTATGATCACCGCTGCCATATGGTTTTTCTGTATTGGTCTCCATTAATTGAGACGGTCCACCCTTTTATAAGAAGATTGGAGATATGCAGAACAACATGAGGATAAAATGTGTACAACATTTCTTTTAATTAGCTGGTCAAGAATTAAAGGTTACTTGTTACTGTATTCTGTTAGTTTTTTAATTTTCAATATATAGAGATTAAGATTTGTAGTCTCACTCTTTTGCCACGCTTGGTAGATGTTTCGTAATCTTTAGAACGATGGAAAATTATGCGTGTTTTAGGTTCAACATGCAAGGGTGTCTTGATTGTTTATATAGAAGCAAAAAATTTTCACAATGAGGAAGTTGTTCTCGCCGTTTGACCACCTCCTTGAGTGATCTAGGTTGAACGCCTCCTTCAAAGTCCACTTTTTCTGGTGATTTCTTTCTTCTTTTTTTGGTTGTGTTAGAATATGGCTCCGTTGTAACAAAGAGCGCCCTACCTGTTGATTACACTTCAACGATCAAGTCAGTTAGGGTTCATCAAGAGTAACCACTTGGAAAGTGTCTTCGAAAATGTACCTTCACTTGGAGATCCACTCCCTTTTTATATCCATCTTTGCAACAACACTTGCTCATGGAAATAAAATCCTAACTGAAAATAAAACTGAGCACATAAAATAATAACAGAAAACTCACCTGTCATGGGCATCAATTATTCAACATTCTGTTATAAGCTACATCTAGTCTCACCTTACCCAAGGTGAAATCCACTAAAAACAGTACACACCAATTACAAAACCTAGTGTTCTTGAACCCTACAAGAACAAGGCACACCTAGTTGAAAAACTCTATTTTAGCACACACAACTCTTCAAGAAACTCTATCAAGAAGAGTCTTACAACCACACTTTACAAAGAAACGAATGATGAAATGAATACACCTGGAAAGAGAAGTAGAATTCTGACTAGACCAATAGAATAGATTGCCAAAAACAGTGACAACACCTCCAACTAAGCACATTTTTTTCTTTTAAAAAACTCTTTCAAGAACACATGCTCATTCTCTGAAAACTCCCAATCTCTGTTTTGACTCGTTTTCTCAACACCCTTTTTAGTGAGTTATAACTCTCTTTATATAAGAAATGATTTATAACAAAATTTCAAAAAAACAGTTCAAAAAGCTGTTATAAAAAAGAACAAATTGAAGTTATAATGAATGGATTTATTTTCAAAAAGACCAAGAGAGATTTTAAACAGTTGCAACACAATTGTTTTGATATCATGAAAGGCTGATCCAAGTTACTTGGTGCACAAAACAATGTTATCAAAAAACTTTTCCAAAAACCAAGCACCAGTTAAAAAAGAATCTATTCATTTGAGAAAAAAACAGTATCATTTTCTGTGCAGTAAAGCATATTTTTGGAAAAGCATGAGAAAAACATTTTAGAAAACGTTGTGCTTGATCTTATCACCTTGATAAGGGTTAAGAGGTGGGTGACGATGCGAAAAGTTCACTTTAAACACACTCTAACCTATACACAAAACTATCCAATTACAAATACAAATACCATCTTCAAAGCAGAACACACACATTTCTTCATCAAACACATTGACTTGAAGGAGGCACATCCATCTTCAACACTTTATACGTAACCAACATGCAATAAACAGACATACACAATTATATATAAGCACATACACACAACAAGCCCTACCCCTACGTAGGGCAGCCACATTGTGTTCGTTTTCGACAAGCTCCTTCAATTGGGTTAAATCCATAATCTCTACCCAGGCCCAATAGCTTAGCTGACCACTCGCCAGCCCACACCGAGGACCGAGCTAATATCGGAATAAGCCGTTGATCGAGCCCCTGTCCAGTTTATAAGTCCCTCAGGCTCGAATTGAGCTAGGCTAAGCAACAAGTATGAGTGCCTCGGTAATTGACATAACGGTTTCACAAGGGTTACGTAGGCACGGTGCACGAAGAGTCGTTGACACAAAGTTTCACCTTGATTAATCCCTAACACACATGTGGCACAACATCAAGGGTGGAGAAAAACATAACGTTTTGAATTCCTCTCTCTGTATATACGATGCCAAAAATTCATTCGCGCCACACTGCCTCAATCCACTGAATTCAAAACCCTTCCTCTCCCTCGAGCTTGCCTTTCATTCTTCTCGCGCCTTCCATCCTCAAAGTTTCCTCTTTTCAACTTCAACAGGTATTTTCTCTTTTCAAGTTCTTTATATCTTTGAGAACTTATATCTATACTGTTTGAGCTAGGTTCGCATCCAAATTTACACTTTCCGCCAATGATCATGATTGTTCCTCTTTTGTTCGTATCACCAAACTTTAAATGTGCATGCATTCAGTTTGCTATTACTTATTCTGTTTGGTCTGAATCTCGTTTTTGCAACCTGCATGTATGTTGTGTGTTTTAGATAAACCCTATCATGGATTACAAAGCCTTATACCCTTGGGTTCCCTAAAACCTTTTGGAAGAAACTTCTTCCTATATTGCCTCTGACCGAATAGAAACCCTTAGGAAAAATGGCTGCCATTTTGGTGGGGAAAATGATAAGATACATGTAGTTCCCTGTAGAGAAAATGACCCAGTATGTTGTGATGAGTCCTCTGATCCTGGGAAACCCTTATGCTTTTTCTATGCCACCGTGTTTAAGAAGGTATGTCTACGCCTTCCTCTTACCTTCTTCGATAAAGAACTTTTAACTGAGCTAAACATTGCTCCGACCTAGCTACATCGCAATAGTTGGGCATTCGTTCGAGAATCTGTCGTTCTTTGTACGCAGTTCAGCCTTACGTCGTCTGTGGAGGTTTACCTATACTTGTTTTAGGCCAAAAAACTGGGCCGCCAGCTCTGGGTATCCTTCAATGGCGCCCTTGGGAGGGGCTTGCTTACCCTTTTCCAATCTTCTTACAAGAACTTCAAGGGTCACTTCTTAAAATTCCATGCCAATAAATATCACCCTACTATTTTGGATGAGTTCCCTTTATACTGGACCGAAAAGCCTTGTTTCAATGTGGCCCAACGTCTCGAAGACTTGCCATCCTCCAACTAGGAAGTTTGTAAGTTCTTGTCGAGCTTACAACTTTTTGACACCGCTTATCTGTTGAGCAAAGAATTCGACCTAGATGCCCTAGAGAGTTACACCAGTACATTTCTTTTTTAGACCTAGCGAGTGTTAGAATTGAGAGCCTTAAACAAGAGGGGGTGAATTGTTTTCAAACGTTTTTCAAATTTTTTGAAGGTATGAAGAAAGTCAAAGCAGAATCACAGCCAAAGGAATCAAAGAACACAGGATATAAAGCAATTTTAGTTGAATTCCAGAAATTCAACCAGTTGTTTCTCCGATTCAACCGGTTGTTTTTATCAGCAAAGTGTAAAAACAACTAAAAACAAATATACAAGAGTTAAGGGAGAGAAAGAATCACACAAGCAATTTTATACTGCTTCACTCTTATACCAAGAGCTACATCCAGTTCCCATAAACCTTTGGATATCCACTAAGTAATCAAAAACCAAATTACAAACACACAACCACCAAAGAAGTGATCTTAATCCCCTCAAGAACACACACTTCCTTTGGCACACCACAAACACACCACAGATCAGAACACCCTCTGACTCTGTGAACACTAGTACTTACAGAATTACAAATCAAGAAGAAATAGGATTGATCACACCTGATACAAATCAAATCAAATTACACAACAAGTCCTACTTCACTCTTGATGAAATATCCAAAGCCTTAAGCAATCTTGGAGAAAGCTTGATTTCAAAAACTGATCTTGTAACTTTAATGCTAGGAGCGTATAACAAAACATTTATACTCCAATTAGCAGTTGAAAACATTTATTATAAAAGCCAAATCAGTTTCAAATCATTTAAAGCAGATTTAACAAACATAAAAAAATTCTTTTATGACAATTAAAAAAACAGTCGGTTGATTTGTCGAAATAACCGATTGAATTAGTTTGACAACAAAGTCAACCAAATTCAAATTTGCCAAAACCAGTTTAGAAAACCTTAAGTATGAAACAACTGATTGAAACGATAAAACAACTGGTTGTTTTTCTACTTCTTCATAAAACATTCTTTTAAAAAAGATTTGAATTAAACCAGCTTTGGATTCAAACTAAGAGTGAATTAACAAATTCAAACTACCCCAGAACACACCCAACTAAGCTACAATCAGCCTTCAAGCAAACCATGGAGATTTGGAGTCATGAAAGCTCTTGTTCAACAATCCCCCCCCCCTATTTAATGAAGACAAATCATTGGTTTGCTTTGTTGTGATTTGTTTGAATTTGAAGGTACCTGCAAAACAATCAAAACAAAAGTACCAGGAATTAATTCCATCCAGAATCTCTTACACTACAAAACCAGTTTCCACTCTGTGATTTCCACAAGGAAAATCCACAAAATTAGTGTGAAAAACCAGTGTAAGTAAGGTGAAAATCAGAGTTTCATGCACAACTATATATCAGCACAAAACTAGTTTAAAATAGCAATAAACCAATATATTCTCCCCCTATTTGTCTTCACAAATAGAGTAAAAGAGTATAAAAACAGTTTTCACAATATCAAACTTCAGAAAGGTTTTGAGAATCAACAATTCCCAACTCATTTCTTAAGAGAAAGAACTTGTCCTTTGGCAAAGGCTTGGTGACAATGTCTGCCAGTTGCTTTTCTGATTCAATGAATTTCACTTCACAATCTCCATTACAGACATGATCCCGGATAAAGTGATGTCGGATCTCAATGTGCTTTGTTCTGGAGTGCTGAATCTGATTTTTGGTGAGATTTATAGCACTTGTGTTATCACACAGCAAAGACACATTGCTAACATGCAGTCCAAAATCTTCCAACTGTTGCTTGATCCAAAGAATTTGTGCACAATAGCTTCCAACAACAATGTACTCAGCTTCTACAGTTGACAAAGCCACACAAGCTTGCTTTTTGCGGTGCCAAGATATAAGACTTGAGCCAAGTAGATGACAAGTCCCACTTGTGCTCTTTCTATCCAATTTACATCCTGCAAAATCAGAATATCCAACTAAATGTATAAGAGAGTGTGAAGGATACCATAAACCCACAAATGTTGTTCCTTTTAGATATTTCAGAATTCTCTTGGCAGTTTTAAAATGATATTACCTTGAACTAGATTGAAATCTTGCACAAAGACAAATAGTAAACATGATATCAAGCCTACTTGCAGTGAGATAAAGTAAGGAGCCTATCAACCCCGTGTATTTGGTTTGGTCCACTGTTGTTCCAGCTTCATCAACACTCATGTAGCAGCTTGTAGACATGGGTGTTTTTGCAGCTTTACAGTTTTCCATCTCAAACTTTTTGAGTGTCTATTTGCAATACTTAGATTGACATAGAAAAATGCCATCCTTAGTTTGCTTGACTTGCAATCCCAAAAAGAAAGACAACTCACCCATCATTGACATCTCAAACTCCCCCTGCATGGCTGCCACAAAATTTTTACACAAGCTATCATTGGTAGCACCAAATATAATATCATCAACATATATTTGTACTAAAATAATAGCATAATTAGACTTCTTAATGAAAAAATTCTTATCAATTTTCCCTCGTTCATACCCATGAGACAAAAGTGTTAGAATGTATGACCTTAAACGAGAGGAGGGTGAATTGTTTAAAGGTGGTTTTCGGAAACTTTTTAAGCTAGAATGAAATTCTTTGCAAGAAACCAAATTAGGAATTCAGTTAGCCAAGAAACAAAGCACAAAACAGCAAAGCACCAGAAAAACAATTGGTTGTTTCTTCGAAACAATTGGTTGTTTATACCAGCAAAACAACAACAACTGAATTTAAATGAGTTTAAGGGAAGAAAGAGATACATAGACAATTTATACTGGTTCACTCTTAAACCAAGAGCTACATCCAGTCCCTAGAATCCACTGGGCAATCCACTAAGCAATCAATTACAAATTACACACAAAACCACCAAAGAAGTGACCTTGATCCCCTCAAGAAACACACTTCCTTTGGCTCAGCACACACCAAGAATGTTGATCTTGACAACCTCAACAGCACACAACCCTTCTTGGCTTTACAACACCAGAATTTACAAAGTATTCAGAACGAATTACACTTGTTACAGAATGAACTGAAATCAATACAGATGTAATCCTATTCCACTCTCTCTTGAGAAAATCAAAGCTGAAAAAGTGAAATATCAAATCTTGAAAGCAATCTCAGAAAAACTCAAATCTGTTTTTCTCTTTTCTTGTTTGTTATAAAAACATTAACAAATTATTTATAACTTTCAAATATTGGTCAAAGCATTTAAAACAGGAGCGCATTCAGTTTGAAAATCATTTAAAGCACACTCAACTAATAAAACAGATTTTGTTAGGATTTTCAAACAAACAATCGATTGATTGAATGAAACAATCGATTGTTTTGGTTTGACAACAAGTCAACCAACCAAAACAGTTTTCAACCTTTTCAAAAACACCTAAGAGTAAAACAATCGGTTGTTTCGACAAAACAACGGGTCGTTTTTCACTTAGTTTGAAAAACACTTTAAACTTAAAAGATTTGAAAACATTTTAGCTTTAGATTCAACAAAGAGTGGATTACACAAATAAACTACCCAGATCCTACTCTAAAACACAGCAGCAACTTCAGCCTTCCATCAAACACTAGGATTTGGATTCTTCAAAGCTTTTGATCAACCTTGATTCAACAAAAAGGAAATTTCTAAGCCTTTCATACCATTGTCTAGAAGCTTGTTTCAGCCCATATAAAGCCTTTTTCAGCTTATACACATGATTGGGAAGCAAATGATCCTCAAATCCAGGTGGTTGTGATACATATACCTCTAAATTGATGATTCCATTCAAGAAGACACTATTCACATCCATTTGAAATAATTTGAACCCACTCATACAGGCAAAGGCAAGCAGGAACCTTACAGCCTCCAATCTGGCTACTGGAGCAAATGTCTCATCATAGTCAATTCCCTCTTCTTGGTTGTACCCTTTTTTCAACTAGTCTAACTTTGTTCCTTGTGATCACTCCAGATTCGTCTATCTTGTTCCTGAATACCTACCCACTTGGTTCCAATGATGTTCATCTGATCTGATCTAGGAACCAAAGTTCACACATCATTTCTGGTTAAATAGTTAAGTTCCTCATGCATAGCAGTCATTCAGCTTTCATCCTTAAGAGCTTCACATATTGACTTAGGCTCAACTTGAGAGACAAAGGCCATGTGTTTGAAGTAGTTTGAGACAGTTCTTCTGGTAGACACACCTTTCTGAATCTGCCCAATAATGTTCTCCACAGAAAGATCCCTGGGAATTATCCATTCTTGAGGTAATTCATCCTGCTGCAGAAATTCAACCGGTTGTTTCGCAGAAACAGTTGGTTGTTTTTCTAAACAGTTCTCTAGATTCTTCAAGGTAGTGATTTACTCATCTTCCTCTGTAAGATTTCTTTGATATTCCTTTTTTGCATGGTTAGTTTCATAAAAAATGATATGTATAGACTCTTCTACAGTCATGAGCCTTTTATTATATATTCTATAAGCATGACTAGATAAGGAATAGCCAAGAAAAATACCAACATCAGCTTTCTCATCAAATTTTCCAAGACTTCCCTTACCATTATTCAAAATGTAGCATTTGCACCCAAATACCTTCAGATGACCAATGTTTAGTTTCTTGCCATTGAATAACTCATATGGAGTCTTTTTCAAGATAGGCCTTATGAGAACCCTGCTCATGACATAGCAAACAGTGTTGACAGCATCCGCCCAAAAGTACTTAGGCAAGGAAGATTCACTCAACATGGTCCTTGCAAGCTCTTCAAGAGACTCGTTCTTCCTTTCAAAGTAGAGAAGTTGTGGAAGATTCCAAGCTTTTCACAAAATGAACTAAATTTTTCATTTTAAAATTCTCTACCATGATCACTTCGGATAGAACAAATGTTGTTGCAGGTGGTGTTTTGCAACCTCTTAGCAAGCTTCTTGAAGGTAGCAAAAACACCACTCTTTGATTATAGAAAGAGTTTCCAAGTAAACCTGGAAAAGTCATCATCAACAACAAGAGCATAGTAGTTTCCCCCAAGACTCATAGTTCTTGAAGGACCAAAGATCCATGTGAAGCAGCTGAGGGGGGCTTTGAAGTGGAAACCACATTTTTTAGTTTAAAGGAGTGTTTAATTTGTTTTCCCTTTTGACAATCGTCACAAATGTGATCTTTCTCAAACTTGAGCTTGGGTAATCCTACAACAAGATCCATAGAAATAAGCTTATTCAAATGCAACATGTGAATATGAGTTATTCTTCTATGCCATAACCATTATTCCTCGTGTTTGGTTAGAAGACAGCCAATGGAAGAAGGATGGAAAATATCAAGTAAGTAAACATTGTTGACTCTTTTACCAATCAACAATACTTCCCATGAATTTGGTTGACGAATTTCGTAGGTGCTGGATTTGAAGGTTACTTGATAAACTTTATCACACAGCTGACTAATGCTCAGTAAGCTATGCTTAAATTCTTCTACATATAAGAACATCATGAATTAGGAAGTTGCTCTTGTCACCAATGGTGCCTCTCCCAAGGAGCTTTCCTTTATTGTTTTCCTCATAGGTTACATGCCCTTATTGCTTTATACTAAGGTTGATAAACATGGATTTCTCTCCTGTCATATGCTTGGAGCAGCCGTTGTCAAGATACCGCATGTGTTGTTTTTCTATCAAGGAGTCCTGCATAAGAGAAAAATTAAGCAACAAGATTTGGTTCCCTTACAAACTTTGGTCCATGATCATTAATTGGATTTGTTGAAGCTTTAAGATTCTTAGGAATCCATTTCATAACACCTTTAGGAATAGAAAATTTCCTAATTTTGCAGTACCTAACTGAACGACCTTTTTTCATACAATAGAAGCAAGTAACAACCGGTTATTTCAATTTTTCAACCGGTTGAAATTTCCTGACAGTTGAATAAGGCTGTGAAACACCACTCTTCTTGTTCTGTGGATTAAACCCCATTCCAGATTTCCCAAAAACACAATTTTGAGATGCTATGACAGTTTCAAAATTTGATTTTCCTTTAGAAAGCTTGTCCACAATTTTCACAAGATAGTGAATCTTCTTTTCAAGAGATTCACAATTTTCACAAACATTTGAGTCATTCTTGCAAGAAGATCTTTTGTAAGACTATTTAGATTTTCAAAATCATTTTTCAGGTTTTCTAGTTCTTCTTCCAAGACTTTGACTCTCTTTTCCAACCAATTATTCAACCCTCTTAACCTATTGTTTGAAAGAGCCAATTTGTTAGCTTCTTCATGTGTTTCCTTGAAAGCATTGAGAAGTTGACTATAATTTTCACTATCAATAGAAGAGTTGGAACTTACACTGCTTACATCACTTTCTTGCCTTGTCATTAAACACAAATTTGTTTCTTCTTCTTCACTTGAAGAGGAGCTTGGGGAGTTATCATTGTAAACTCTTTTTGATTTTCCTTTCTTCTCATGCTTCTTGAAGTCTTTCCTCTCTTTGTTAGGACATTCAGTTTTAATATGACCATATTCACCACACCCAAAACATGTATATTTGTTAGAGTTAAACTCTGTAGATTTCTTGTTGTCATACCTATTGGATGAGTTATTTTTGTTGTTTCTCCTCTTGAGGAACTTTATGAATTTCTTGGACAACAAGATAAATGCTTCCACTTCACTTTCATCACTTGAGTCTCGACAATTTTTATTCCCAACATCCTTCAATGCAATTTCACCCTTTTATCCTCATTTTCTTGAAGATTCAACCTATCCATCTCCATTTCGTGCTCTCTTAGCTTTCCAAACAATGAGGCAATGGTCATGGAGGTGAGATCCTTCGATTCAGATATGGCAGTGACTTTGGGTTGCCATGACCTATCAAGACACTTGAGAACTTTGATGTTGAGTTCCTCTTTATCAAAAGTTTTCCCAAGACTCATAAGATGATTTATTATGTGAGTAAACCGTTTTTGCACTTCAACAATGGTTTCACCCTTCTGCATTCTAAACATTTCATACTCTTGTATGAGAGTGTGCTTTCTTGCCCTTTTCACATCATTTGTCCCTTCATGAGTCACCTCAAGAGTGTCCCACATTTCCTTTGCAGACTCACATCGAGATACCCTGAAAAACTCATCAGAACTTAAAGCAGATGTGATCATGTTCTTAGCAATGCAATCATATTGAGCTTTCGTACTTTCTTGCTCAGTCCATTAGGACCAAGGTTTTTCAAAAATAACTTTTTCATTTTCAACCATGGGAATAAAAGGTCCATTTTTAATTGCATTCCAAATAACTTTGTCAATAGATTCAATAAAGATTTTCATTCGTACCTTCCAAAATTGGTAGTTCACACCACAAAACAGTGGTGGTCTATTTATAGAAGCACCTTCCCCAAAAGGTAGTTTATCAGCCATCAATTCATAACTTTTAATCAACTTGAATCTCTTTCAAGAACCTAGCTCTTGATGACAATTGTTAGAATTGACGGCCTTAAACAAGAAGGGGAAGAACTATTTACAAACATTTTTCAAAAGTTTTGAAGGTATGAAGAAAGTCAAAGAAGAATCATAGCCAAAGGAATCAAAGAACACAGGATAAAAAACAGTTTTAGTTGAATTTCGTAAATTCAACCGGTTGTTTATACGATTCAACTGGTTGTTGATGGTAAGCAACTAAAGAAGATGGATTAATAACAAGTGATAAATTAATTTGTTGATATACTTGTATATTGTTCATTTGGTAGGACTTGGTTGTTCCTTTGATGCCTTTTGGAACAACACAAAAGGTTGTTCCATTCCTTGTAGATAACCACGAACATTTTTAGTTAAACAAATTTTCTTGGAATCAAGATATATAATTTTATTATTTCATTGTTAATTTTAAATATTATTTGTTTAATTAGTTGTATATAATTTAGGTTGTGTTGTTTCATTTTACAGTTTCAAATATCATATTCTTGGAATCACCTATTTGTGTGGGCTATTCTTACATGGACTATTCTTACACCAACAATTCCAAAGACTTAAGTGTCTTTTTAATACCTATATTTAATATTTAATTTTATTAAGATAATAAGTTTACTATTATAAATAGTATTTAATTATAATTAAATATTATAAGAATCTTTCTTTTAAGTTTGACGGTAATATGATATACTTTAATACTATTTAAAATTACGGTAATATTACAGGTTGTGATGTGTTTTTTTTAATGTGTTTGAAATGATAGAATAATATTTTCTATAATTGGCTAAAGTTATATACAAAAGAAATAAAAAAGGTCTTCGCATAAATCTCATGGAAATTATGATAATTATGATTATATATTTTATAATTTTTTTATTTCTCTTTTTGTTGTATCACAATTTTTCAAGATTTAAACTAATCCGATTAACTAAAAATATAGAATATTTTTTGCATTAATTTTAACACTGTAGTTATTAATAATAAATTTATGGAAAATGATGTGATTAATGATGACACAAATTTAAAGGTCATATTTGATTATGTTTTGAGTCATAGACATCTTTTCAAACAAAATATATTATGGAATAAAAGAGAACTGTGATATTATGAGAAAGAAACAAACTAAGAATTGTAGTTGGAGTGTGACCAAATTTTTAAAACCCTATTTTGATATTGATATATTTAATATATATGCTTCATGTGGAAATAACATGTTTTTTTGAGATTGGACTTTAGTGTCGTGAATATGCAATGGAGCATAGATATTGAATATATTAATATTATAATAGGCTTTTAAAAACTTGGACACACTCCAACTACCATCTCTTGTTTGCTTCTTTTCTTTGAAATCATATTCCATCGTATACTTGTTTTGAAATGATGACATGACCCAAAGCATAGTCAAATATGCCATTTAAATATGTGTCATCGTTAATCACAACATTTCCCATATGAAAGTTCATTGTTAATCACTGTTACTATAATGTTAAAATTAATGTGAAAAAATATTCTATATTTTTAGTTTATCTTATTAGTTTAAACCTTTGAAAAAGTTGTGATATAATAGAAAGAGGAATGAAAATGTTATAAATATGTAAACATAATTACCATAATTCCCTTGAGATTTATGTAAGGTCCTCTTTTATTTCTTTGGTATATAATTTCAACCAGTTATGGAGCATAATCTTCTATCCTTACAAACACATAAAAAAGTGCATAAATCTCAAACTTGAATTCTTAAAAGAAAAATTCTTATAATATTTAATTATAGCTAAATACTATTTATAATTGCAAACTTTATTATCTTAATAATTTTAAATATAGGTATTAAAATGGAAGTTACAGTTTTACTCTTAAGGATAAAGTACAAAATAGACATGTCAAGTTGTTGGAATATTTTTATATTTTTGAGTCACATGAGAAGACAAAGCAATATTTTTTTTTCCAGACTATGCCTATGGCTACAACTCTTTGAGGCAAAGGACACTAATATGGTACTCTAAAAGTGTATTTTTTTGTTTGCTTGTATCATTTAGAAACTCTGAATTGTTATGTTTCTTTCTTATTTTTAGTTTCAGTATTTTCATGTTTTCCATTTAAATATGTCGAATTGTGATAAAAAAAAATGTCAAGAAAACAATTGGTGTTAGTTGGAATAAAAAAAAGCATGTTGAGGAGTTAGCCAATAAGTCACATTTTGGCAATAAAGGTAGGTTAAAGTGGTAGAATCTACAAAAGAAAAACATGTGACAAAAGGAGATATAAGTGTTTTTCTTTTTTATTATGTAATTTGAAGAAGCTGCATATCTCTTAGTTAGTTCTTTTTGTTGAACCAAGTGGTGTTCAAGCTTTGAAGAATCCAAACCCTTTGAAGGATGTTGAAGCCTCTGTTGTGCTTGATGTTGTTGTGCTGGTTTAGCTTAGTTCTGGGGTAGTTTGAGTGTTGTAATCCACCCTTTGATTAAATCTAAAGCATAGGCATTCTTAATCTTTGTGAAAGTAAAATGTTTTCAAACTAAGTTAAAACAACCGTTTGTTTTGTCGAAACAACCGATTGTTTATACTTAGGTGTTTTGAGAAAAAGATTGAAAACTGTTTTTAAAATGGTTGAACTGTTAAGAACCAAAACAACCGATTGATTCGAGGAAACAACCGA
>Ga0123341_1003098_pt1 | contig 14085 bp, 13 predicted proteins | sample Turbeapinknodule_FD_89959 | JGI IMG/M metagenome (GOLD analysis project Ga0123341, IMG submission 89959) | Root nodule microbial communities of legume samples collected from Mexico - Turtle bean Mexico pink nodule | ecosystem: Host-associated > Plants > Roots > Nodule | place: Mexico: Nepantla... | reverse complement strand
TATATAAATTTAATTAACAAAATAGTCCTTTGAATATTAAATATTTTTAATTTAATAATATTTAATTTTGTTTTTATTTTATAAAATTATAGTATTGATGAAATACTTTAAGATTTTTTTCAATTTTTAAAAATCTTGATGCAATACCATCATATTGTTTTATAAAAAATAATTTAAAATATCTTAAAATTCAAATTGAATACACTTCCTGATTTCAAAGATTATTTAATTCTATAGTATAATTATGCAAGAATTTCGGTCTAAAAGAAATTTAGTTTTATCATAAGAAAGAAACGTTTTTGTTAACATAAATAAAATTCTTTATTTTGAGTTTCAAATGAAGAAAGAAAAATGATTTGCCAACACGAGTGTCTGACGTGTAAGTATATAATTGGATGACACACGTAGCAATAGAAAGTACTGGAACAGACAAAACAAACGAAGAAGGGTTCTTTCTTCCCTGCGCAGATTCAGAGTGCATAGAGTGACAGAAAGACAATACCAATGTCTGAATTTCGAACATCCTTTTTCGTTTCATTTACTCTTTTGGTAATCATCTTCAACCTCGCCCCTTCCTACGCACTCTATGGAGCATCCTCGCCCGTGCTTCAACTCACTGCCTCCAACTTCAAGTCCAAGGTGACTCATGTTTAAATCTGGAACCCTTTCCCCAGTGTCCCATTTCGTGATCTCACTGTATTTGCCACTTTTTCCAAATTGGTATTTTGTAGAAACGTTAAATTTTGTATCTTTGCTCTTGAAATCCTTCTGGGCATGTAGATAGATATTTGTGGCGTTGTGATGTGGCTGTAGTTTTGATGGCTGAAATCAAGGTTCATGGCAGGTTCTGAATGCAAATGGAGTTGTTCTTGTTGAATTCTTTGCCCCATGGTGTGGACACTGTAAGGCTCTGACTCCTATATGGGAGAAGGCAGCTACTGTGTTGAAGGGTGTGGTTACTGTGGCAGCACTTGATGCTGATGCTCACTCGTCTTTGGCTCAGGTTGTGTATTGTTCATTTCTTTATTAATGATGGCATTTTTATACGTAATGAAATATTGAAATCTGTTAAATGAAGACTATGCTACATATGTTCTTTGGTTCTTGCCATCAGCCTTTCTGAAATATGAAGATGCTTTATTATATGTTTGACTTTTACGTGTAATATACACTGGAATTGCCTTTATGTGGATCAGGCATGATGCGAAGGACGGCTTGTTATGCATACTTATTTGAGCTCTTGGAACTGTCTGTTTAGAAAATCGAATGTTATTAATTGAATTGGATCTAATCATTTGAACCATTTTAGATGGCTTGTTTGTTTTATGGAATATCAACATGCCAGTACCATTGTATGTGTAAAGTTTTTCCTTGCTATTGGATCTATCACCACTCTCTTTTTGTGTAAAGCAACTAAATAATATAGTACCCGTACAAGATAGAATATCTCCTTGGAGATTCTTCCTTTTCTTGTTGCTTCATAGCATCAGTCTTCTATGCATGAGATTTCGTTTACTCGTAGATTTTGAGTTATGATTTACATGTTTACCTGTTTCTTAATTTGTTATTATAACTTATATTGGAACTTAAAAAACCTTTACATTTGCGCACATGTGTGTGTGCATGGTTTTTTTCTGGATTCCCCACAGGAATATGGAATCAAAGGATTTCCAACTATAAAAGTGTTTGCTCCCGGAAAACCACCGGCTGATTACCAAGGAGCCAGAGATGTCAAACCAATTGCTGAATTTGCACTTCAACAGGTTATTTTGGAATCTTGTGTCGGTTATTTTTAGCCTTTTTCCCCCCATCAGTTTTTAAATGTAATATTTCTGGTGTTGTATGAGAAGTGTTATTGCTTGTGTCATGTATAGAGTGAAGATCTGTAACAAACAAAATAATTTCTTGAATTTCTGTTAAAAATTAAATGACTGCAAAGTAAATGAGATTCTGATTAAAAAATTAACAGCAAAAATCATTTTACACACCACTTTTGTAGTGTAGAAAACCTAAGCAGAGAAAGGATTGGAATGTATTGGGTGAGCGTTATCTGACAACTTGTAAGTACAGGTCTATAAAAAAAACTCATTCAGTTTTGTTTTAATTCATGATTTGCATGATTTATTGACTGGTGTTTGATAAATAATTAAGTCATAATTGGCAGACTATCACAAGCAAATTCACCAATTAATTTTTGTGACTTGTTACACAATGCTAAGTCATTTTGTCGTGTTTCAAATATGCAGTATTTATTTAAAAAGAAAAATCAGCAAATAGTATGGCTTTACTGAAAGTACTGCCTCCTTATTTTATATCTCATGTACAGGTAAAGGCTCTTTTGAAGGAGCGGTTAAATGGAAAAGCAACAGGGGGTTCAAATGAAAAGACAGAAACCAGTTCTTCAGTAGAATTAAACTCTGGAAACTTTGATGAGTTGGTCCTCAAAAGCAAAGAACTCTGGATTGTGGAGTTTTTCGCACCTTGGTAAGTGTCGCCTATGTCCTGAAATCTAATTTTGGATAATATGATCTGTTATTAACTGACTAAACCTAAAGTATTACCATTCCAGATGTGTTGCTCTAATAACATTTATCCTCTTTTATTTCCCAAAGGTGTGGCCATTGTAAAAAGTTAGCTCCTGAGTGGAAGAAAGCATCCAATAATTTGAAAGGGAAGGTTAAACTGGGCCATGTTGACTGTGATGCCGAAAAGGTAATCTTATACTTCTAAATAGTTTATAAGAACTTGACAAAACTACAATGCCTGTGATCAAGATGGTCACTGCATCGTTATTTATTTATTTATTCTTGTTAAGGGTAAGACTCTTATTACTGTCTTGCTTTATAATGTTTTATTATGCCCTTTAGTTTATATTGTTCTGACAGTAAAAAAATGTTACCAGTCTCTAATGAGTAGGTTCAAAGTCCAAGGATTCCCAACAATCTTGGTATTTGGTGCTGATAAAGATAGTCCTATTCCTTATGAAGGTGCAAGAACAGCCGCAGCTATTGAGTCATTTGCATTAGAGCAGCTGGAAACAAATGTTGTTCCTCCAGAAGTGACAGAGCTACACAGTCCAGTAAGAATTTTCTCTCCCACCTACTTAGTTGTGCTTTGGTTTGGAAGAGAGGATAATATGATAATGGATCTTGCTAAGGAAGAGTGCCCTAAGGGCACTGATTGTGAAACATTTGATATAACGTGTGTGTGTATTAAATGATTTCAATTATTCACAAAACCATGTATTAAATGATAATTAACAAGAACCTTCCGTATAGGATGTCTTGGAAGAGAAATGTGGTACTGCCGCAATCTGTTTTGTTGCCTTCCTTCCTGACATTTTGGATTCCAAGGCTGAGGGGAGAAACAGATATCTTCAGCAGCTATTATCAGTTGCAGAAAAGTTTAAAAGAAGTCCATACAGGCAAGTTATTTTGCTTAGATTCCATACTCTAATATCACTTTACACGTCAATCTCTACATATCTAAAATTGTTTGATTCTCTCAGTGTTGCAAATACTTTATTTATGTGTATTTTTAATAAATCTTTGTTGTGAATTCTTTAACATCGTTTGAATTGAATTTTTGTGTCTTTGAGCACAGTTATGTCTGGGTAGCTGCAGGGAAGCAGCTGGATCTTGAGAAGCATGTGGGTGTTGGTGGATATGGTTATCCAGCTTTAGTAGCCCTTAACCTTAAGAAAGCTGTTTATGCTCCTCTCAAGAGTGCATTTGAACTTGACCAAATTATGTAAGTTTATTCCTTCTAACTTTATTCTAAATACTAAACAAACTACTGAGATGAACAAGCTCTTCAACATAGCTATCTATTTTCCACAGACAATTTGTGAAAGATGCTGGACGTGGAGGCAAAGGGAATTTGCCCCTGCAAAGCACTCCGACCATTGTGAAGACAGAACCATGGGATGGAAAAGATGGAGAAATAATTGAGGAGGATGAATTTTCTCTTGAAGAACTAATGGGGGAAGATGCTTCAAGCAAGGATGAGCTATGATCAAGTGAGAAGGAAATTATAGCAAATTAAAGTTTCAACCACCGATTTTTACGTTACAGGCAATATGTTTCTCATGATGATTGTGATCACTGTTCTGTTTTTCGATGTTACGAGTTAAAAACTAGTGAGTCTAGTGATGATCTTATGAGGATTTTGAAATCTCATTCAGTGGTACTGATATTTATCTAGGAAAATCTTTGATCTTTTCGATGTGTTTTTATTTTCCCTATCAACGAGCATTCACCTAACTGGTACAAGGTTCATAGGAAAGGATCTTTGATGATATGCATTATGTTAATCTATTGGCTATGTTTAGGAAATATATTCTAGAAGGAGAAAATATTTATTATAAAGAGGGGTTTGAACAATTTTTTTAAAGACTCAATATTTATATTCTCATCAAAATCATTAGCTATTAATGGAGTGATGTCATTGAGGTATAATTCTTGGGTTTGTGGTGGGTCATTGTGATATAAAAAATATCAATTAAATATAATATAACATAAATAATAAGAGAAACAAAAATGTAAGACACTTACACGGTATTGAATCTGGTTAACAATTTTTAAGATACGCAGATAAATTACTATTAAATACATATGTTGTGTCTGGGGATCTAGTTCAGTTTTATTAATCAAGTGTGTATATGTTGTGACTGAGCAATGTATACGTGTTGCTGTAAATTTCTTAATCTGTTGAGTTTGTATGAATAAAATAAAAATGAAGAGTTTAAATGGAACTTTGTCTATAGTTGTATGGGGAAATCAGCTGTTAATGTACAGTTAGTACTAATTAGAACTATCCATCACTTTAGCAGTAACAGTTACATTCTCCAGTAGCCTATATAATAGGCATCTCCCAAACATTTTCAGATTTCAGTACAATTTTCCTCAGTTCCTCTGCTTTCTTGCTACAGTCGCGGATACAATTAATGTTTCACATAGTTCTATGATTAGGTTTTAACTTTTTTAACCAATGCTAATTATAATGAATAATTGTCTTCTCATTGATCAAATGTGTAGCTTTTAAGCTGACGAAAATACTCATAGTTAAAACCTCCATCCCTAGGTTCCGTTTGATTTCCTAAATCTCAACATTAGAGCATTGATACAAAAAAAAAAGAAGCCAAATTCAACTTGCGAGTAATTTATAGAGCTTCGGATTAAATTTAAATGAAATAAAATCATTTCTATTACATCCAAGGTCGATACAATCCAGTAGTGGCATGACCGCCATGTAGGTAATTGCACAATATTTATGACGTAAAAATGCGAATCACAAAACCTGAAAAAAAAATTCTATTTCCAACATTTGACCGATAATCGTTTACCTATATGCATCTAAAAACGATCTCACTAAATCTATCTTGCAGTAGAAGCATATCAGTCATTCCTATTGATAACCAATTAGGATTCTCTACAATAGAAACAGGCCCAAGTCTGCACAGCCCCTCCCCACATTGCTTTAAACGGAAAAGGAAGAAAAATGTAAAAAATAACTTATGTAAACAAAATCTTCATCGGGAAGCTTCCTCATCAGAATTTATCAGCACAAATCTGCTTCAAATGCACTTTCTGCTACCCGTAGTATTTGGAGTGGCAGCTCAAACTCTCGCATGCCTTTTGCCGAGGTGTTTGATCATCTCTAAATCTCAAACTCCGGTGTGTTTTCTTCGTGATTTATAAATTCAGTACGAAGTTTGATGAATCCTAAAAACTCGCATTTTGTATCCTCCATAAACAAGCTTTTCTTAAAGGTGAATCTGTAAATATAGCTTTTATGAAATCTCCCACCTACCAAAAAGGTCAACAATCAACGTGTAAGAGACCTTACAAGCTCAATCAAATACGGTTCTTATACAATACTTCTAAAATTGCATATAACATGAACAAGACAAAGAAAAGATATCAGATCAGGCCATTTAACATAAATTTTTTTTGGAACAAAAACATAATCGTGAGTCATATGAAACAACCCACTCAAACATGTTCTAATTTCCTATAGTAGCAATTTGATCCACAATTTTTTCTCTTTGAAAACAGAAGGAATTGATATGGAAAGAGGAGGAAAAAAAATTCAACTAGAGGAAATTAAAGAAAGAATTGGTAAAATAACGAGTCTCATCAAATGCATATACACAATGATCTCTGAGTGACAAATGGGATAAAGCTTATAAAAAATGAGAATGTATTTAAAGCAAGCAAGGTTGTATTCGTCCTTTAATTTTAGTAAGTCAACATCGCGATTCACTTTAAATTAAATGAATATTAGAACTTCAGAGGCGCCTCGTCCAAACAAAACGAGGTTTGAAGTTTAATTTGGAACCAAAAACTTCTTTCAGCATTCTACATTTTGATTGAAGAAACACTGACGTAAAATCATAATCCAAGATCAGTTTTTAAAAATAATTAAAAGAAATGAAGGAAATAAAATATATTGCCCCAAGAAGGCCAACAATTAAGACATCAAAAATCAAATAATACCTCATTTATTGTAAAGCCACAAGAGAGCAATTCTTTATTCTCCCAAGATGCTGTAATGGATTTTAAAGGCATATCTAACAATTCTGAGGCAAATGAAAGTTGAGGAGATTAGCTATCAGCATATAGTGAGTCGATGACAATTCAATCTGTCTTTTAAGGAAATAACTGAGAACATTCTACATCATACCTGATAGTTTCCGGATTTTACGCAAGGATGGGATTAAATCTTCAGGAGACTGTGCAGGGAACTCTTGCAAAGTCTGCTCTCCAGGGGCCAAAGACTCGAATAATGATGATAAGTTTTCCAGCATTAAATGAACAAGTCTTTGTAGCTGAAAATGAGTTAAATAATGCTTAAGACCCACTAATGAATTACAGTGGTGCAACTACAAGCATTAATTAGTTGACTTATGGTATAAATTCTACCTGTAAAGTCTCCTCTGCAGCTATGTCGTCTAACAGAAGTATATCTCTAGCAATTCTTGAGAAAACTGATTCTAAGACAGAACACATGCTTTTCCTGTAGGTTGAAGGCAGCAATAGTGGCTCCCATATGATATGTACTTTTTCAAGAATGAAAACAACCTAATCAAGTACACTCAGTTTCATGTCATTCGTGAAACTAAAAAAGACATACACTAATACTAGAAAACCATGGTAACAAATCCACCCCATGTGTTGGATACAGTGGAGGGAAAAGGGGGACAAAGGAAATAAGGTATAACAAATGGTAAAGTATTGTATACAGACACATTAGGAATACAAGGAAATTACCTGGTCTATGCTAAATTTAGCTGACTCAAATTGTTTCATCTGATGAGTATTCTGAAATCCATCAGCGCCATCTATAGCCTATAGGCAAATATGGGGAAGCACCAGGTCAGTAAGGCAAGTGCCAATTATATCACTACATGCTTCAAGCATTTTAATAGCAATAGTACCTCCTTCAAATTATAAATAACTAGCTGAACTTGTCTCTGCAGTATTTCTTCTGCCAACAGCTGAAACCTTGGAGCCAAATCAACAAACACAGCATGCTCCTTAATGGAACTTGGAAAGTCTGTTCGATACTGAGAAAAGCATCCAAATGCATGAGGAGCCAAGAAAAAACAAAAAACATATAAAATTGAGAAGGTTTACATGGTATGTTTGCCTTAAAATTTTCATCTGAGGCATTACACTTATGTTTTAAGCAAATACTACAAACTTAAGTTAAAATAAAAACTGATTTTTTTGTTAAAAGATAAATTACTTAAATAATGGGAATTTACTTCATCTTTAGCTATTAAAGGTGTTTACCTCAAATGCAAAACCAAGTATCTCCTGGGAGATATAAAGACAGTCATTATGCAACAGAACAGCTACTTGATTAATGCCACTGAGCTGCCTCTCTAGCTTCACAAATAAAAAACAGAAGCTATTACTGTAAGATGAAAGTATACACAGACAACAACTAACACCCAAATACAGTGGGTAACCTTGACAGGGACAGCAACTGCATAAAGAAGATAAATTCTCCACATAAGTACAGGAAGCCAATTATAGGTTTTCTCAGCTAAAGAAAGGTATACATATTAGTACAAAGGGCATTACTCTAGAATTAATAGTGTTATTGTTGGCAATAAACTGGCATTCATTAATCAGATTCACTCATAAATTTACTCCATGAAAGAAATACTAAAATGTAGTGTCACTGCTATAAATGGACTAACCTTGACAGGGACAACTACTTCATAAAGAAGTATAGCATCTCTAGCTGTCTGATAAAATTCCAAAGCAACTCTTGTAGATGATAGGCAAACATCCTGGACAATTTTCAATTGCAAATATCAGCTTCACTACTAATATAAAAATTCTGGCAAGCAAATAAACAAAAAAATTAAGAGAATGTTAACTAAATTAAGGGAATCAGTACAGTTCAATAATCAAACAATTATCACTGCCGTATTAGTAACATGAAAGAAGGAAAAAACAATGCACTTTGATCAACATGTTCAAAAATAAAATCATTTTTAGCCTAGACAGAGTAACTTCAATGCTACAGACAACATCAACAAAAGCTTTATCTCACTAGGTGAGTTTGGCTTATAGATTACGCTATGCCAATTGGCTTGGTTAAAAACTAAATTCTCAAGAATGTTATTCATCCATTGCATTTAATAACTTTTCCCAAAGTCTTTTTTGGTCTCCCTCTACCTATTTCACAGGACTAAATGCACGCTATCTATTCTTTCCATGTGTACTTTAACCATTTTTCTGCCATCTTTTAGACATAAGTCACACCAATATCTCCTTATATAATCATTCTTGTCCTTTTCTATGTGATCATACATTCATCTTAACATTCTTATTTTTGTTACTCCCACTTTTTGTAGTTATCTCTTTAAAGCCAAACACTCCGATTATAGTTGGTCAGCAGTATAACAAAACTTCCCTTTGAGCTTGATCGGTATTTTCTTAACATTTTAATTTTTTCTCCCACTTTTTATAGTTATCCCTTTAAAGTCAAACACTCATACAATATATTTGGTCAGCAGTATGACGCAAACTTTCCTTTGAGCTTGATAGGTATTTTCACCAATAAAACCACCCCACATCTTTCTTCATTTTAACCACTCAACTTGAATCTTGTATGTAACATCTTTTAGTAATTTCCCCATCATTTCATCACACATACTTAATCTTACAAACCAATGGTATAACATCTTCGATTAATACATCCAATTCATTTCCTCTCTATAGTCACAAATAACCCCCACCCCCCATTTTAAGAACGTAGTCAGTATAGTGTGACATCTTCAGTGATATCCCCACCATTTTGTAATATTGCTCCCATATACTTCAATTTAGAATCTGCTAAATTATAGTAAAGAGAGAGACATTGATCTATAACCGTGTGTTTCTGAAACAACATGGATGGTTTATTTATAATGAGAAAACTGAATCAACACAATAGATAGAGGAGATTTGATATCCTCTAGTAATAAAGATATGATATGGGAATAAATAAGAAAGTTGCTAATAATACATGTGTAATCTAGATGTTCCTGAATATATAGCACCTGCTCCTTATTTCTATAATTATGTTATAATAGAAACCAGTGATATGACATCATCTCTCCAACTTTTACCGCCAAATTATTTTCCTTGTTTCTTACTAAAACTGCAATACATATATTTCATCTTAATCTTACTCAAGCAAAAAAACACTTTGATTCCAATATTTGACTTCAAAGCTCAAATTGAGTTAATCTTTTCCTTTAATTCCTTCATCAACTATATTATCAACAAAAAAACTTGTACTTAGAAATTTTGTACATCTATAGTGAGCAAACTTGTGATATTTAAATATCCTCACTTAAGACAGCAATGTGCTAATCTAACCAGAGAAAGACGTGTTATCATTTTTCCCCTTTCCTTTCTACAACACTCCATACATAAGTATCTCCAGTCTCCATTTTTTTTCTGTTCAGTGCCTCCATTCAATTGGTTTATTTTATATTTATACTTCACTCAACCATCATAAGTTACTGTTTTTGAAAAACTATATACAATATACGCATTACACATTAAGTATAAATCCTAGGCCAACCAGTGTGATTATGTATCATTTAACCAATAAAATCAAATCTGTACCTCCACAAAAATTAACGCTTTAAAGAATTTCCCAGAGCGACTACATTCAAATATGACATCATTGCAGGCTAATAGATTAGTTATTGAGGTGAATAATATGATCAGCAGAGGCGCTAGTTTCAAGCTACTGGAAAAACAGAATGAACCTTCACTAAATTAACTGGTTAGAACATTTTTGCTGAACCAATTGTGAAGAAAAAGGTCCACCATCACCCTTAACTATTCCACAGGTTTTTGTCAGAGGGATGGGATCAATTGTAGATCCCTGTTCTCTAAGTATTCTAAAACACGTTAGAACTATGGGAGAAAGGAGGAGTTTATCGTTTTGTTTACTATGCCTTCAATTTATCAGCTGTATAACAATGTTAAAGTTGGGAGATATTGAATGACCTCTACAGGAAATAACTCAGTCATGATAGAGATGGTGAAAACCAGTGTACGTCTAGTGATTGAAATAGTATATACATAACAAAAGTCCAGAGTTTATATTTCAAATAAAATATGCTGCACAGACTCCTTATTAGATACTTTTATTTTTATGGATGGTATACCTGCAGTGTCTGATGAATTAGCCCCATTAATTGTTTGGCTGCTTTGGATACTAGACACCTCTCTGATAAGAAAAGTAAATTTACCACATGGCTGGATGACTGGACAGATGTTTCATCATTCTTCCAAATAGAACCATCCCTTGTATACTCCTGCAGCAACATTCCTCATAAATAATTACAGATCAAAATAGCAAAAGAAGAATTTACCCAGTCTGGAAACTCACTTGAGGAATTGAAAAGTCACATTCTAGAAGTAGATTTCTAGCTTTAGCCAAGATCTCAGTCTTTTTCTTAAATGCAAAGTGAACCTCAACATTTTCAGCAAAATTGCTCAGCCTGTTATCATTGTCATCTGATGATGAAATGTACATAAGCTCTTTCAAAGCCGCCTCAAATTCAGATGTACGTATGATGATCTTCTGAAAGTCAGGAAGTTTTGATGCATCTGTTGGGACAACCTGAAATCAGACATCCTGAGTTACTATCTGCAAATTATTAAAGACGCACTTCCTCCCTGGCTTTTAGACACTACAACTAACCACCAAATAATCATTCTAGATCAGAAAATATGTTCTTCAGTCAATCAAGTTTCTAACAGCTTAGGGCTGAAGGGCAAACCTTTGAGAGAAAACTAGATATTATTAGCTCTGATATCCTTGGCCATGTCAACCTTCCAAAACATCGCATCCAAGAACTTTTCTGAAGGCAAACACTTCTGTAAATAAATTTGATAAATAGCAGAATCCCTGAATAGAGAAACTCTCCATCTAAAAATTCAAACTGCAAAATGAAAATAAGATATTAGAATTAGCAGTTAAATGACAATGCTTCCTGATTTGATCAATATAGGTTCAACTAAAAAATGGTGAATGTTGTCCATGAATAAACCAATAACACAGGAAACAAAGCAACAACATCCCCTGCCAAAGGTGCAGGCGGGTATCTCTAGCATGGAATGGCAAAGAGTGAGATTCTATGACCCTAACACATCACACTAACCTTAATATCTGGTGATGCAACTATCTTCAGGACAGCTGATTCTTGATGCAATTCCTCTAGAAATGAAAGAGGTCTTCCATGATTAACAAATGGAATAATAACATACTTGATCATCAAATCAGCAACTTTAGCAAGCCCATACTCTAGAATACCAACAACCTGAAAACGAAATAAATTAGAAAAAGAACAAATCGCACAATCGGAACACAATAGAACATCCCAAATATAGAGTGAAAATTATAATGAATTAACTTACATCCATTGCCTCCAGAACTGTTTGTAACTGAATCCCGTTCACATTCTCAACTTCTAACTGATACTTGACCTCAACTTGATTCAAATCCCCATCAAATCGTACAGCTTTTTCCATATATTTCACAAGGACCTCTTGAATCTACAAACCCAAATCGAATTCCTCTAAAAACAATCACAAACTCAATAAAAATCACAAACCAAACATCATTACTATGGCACAAATCACACAATTTGACTGTATTGTGAAATATATCAATGAAAATATAACTCAGCCATCATCTTGAAAGAAAATGAGCTTGTTATCAGGGGAAAATGCATTAAATATCACCATCATTGTGTTTAGTTGAAAAATTCCTAGTAAAATATACGTGGCATAACTCAGAACTTCATAACTGAATTCCCAGACCAATGGTAGTCATACTATATCTTGTTTCCATATAACTGGGTACTTAGCCTTTATTTGGGAGGCAGTATAGAGAGCAAATAATGTATAAAGCCAAGAATCAGGTATTTGTTTATTGGACATTCCCCTAGACCAACCCTGATTTCCATTGTTTTCACACTAGATTGTCAATGCAATTCAAATCACCACTTACAAAAACCAATTTCATTTTCCAAGTACTGAAAGGCTTCAACTCAATTGGCACACACAAATACATTGAAACCACCAAATTGACGTATTAACACATAACAATAAACATAATGTACCAAACCAAGCCACAAAAAATTGCAAGGAGAAAGCAGAGTAGTACCTCTTCAAAGCACTGAGACCACTCCTTCCTCAACAAGCCATACACCAAAGGCTCCCTATCATCCTCATCACCAATCCTCAGCGCCACTTTCAACTCCTTTAACCCTTCTGCAGCGAATTCGAACCTTCCACTCCTCAACGCCTCCCTCACACTCTCTAACCTCTGGTTCAACGCAACAACGGTTCCAACCAAACCTAACAGCTCCTTCTTCACCTTTAGCTCCTCTTTCTTTGCCTTCATCTCCGACACAACCTCGCGCACCTCGGCATCGATAGGCCGATCGGAAAGGAGTCGGATGATGGCGGCGACGTCGTCGGATACCTCGCGCGTCTGCGAAACGGCATCACTGCAGAGAGAGAAGAGGTGTGCAAAGTCTTCGCGGTGTGAGACGAGGTAGGACTGAACCTGTGAGCGGATCTGGAAGGACTGCGACTCGAGGCGCTGGATCAGGAGGTGCAGATCGGGCGCCGATAGAGGGGAGGTTGGGTCCGAGAGGTCCTGCGCCGAGAGAAGGTCGCGGACGTTGATCGTGTCGAACAGAGACTCCATCGACGGCGATCGCACGGCAGCGAACACGGCGGTGACTGCTAACGTACGCTTTGGAGTGTGTGTTTGTGTGGGGGTGTTGGCGTGATGGGATCGTTTGGACTTGATGGACTTTTGGTTTGGGCTCTTCGTCACTCGTTGGGCAAATGCTCCCTGCACCAACACTTTTAAACCTGCCCCAATATAATTTCAAAATTTCAAAAATACCCTTTATTTCGGAAATAAAAATTCGAAATTGAAAATAATGTATTAAAAAAAAATAGATCCGAAGAGATTTTTGAGTTTTGGATAAAAAATCCGGAGAAAAAAAATCAAAATCTCATTTGGATAAAAAAATTCAGAATTGAAAATAATACATTCTATAAAAAATTATCCGGAAAAAATTATTGTGTTATGAAAATAATTTTATATGTATTATTTTTTTAAGGATATTTTCGTTTTTTTCCTATGATTCGGTGTAGTGATATGGTGCAGGAAGCAATTGCCCACTCGTTGTGACCCAACCGCGACCGGCCCAGTTAATGGAGCAAAACTTCAAGATAAGCCCAAATATCGCATTTGGTAGAACATTAATTTAAATCCCTCGTATTGTTTTTATACTACGGTTGTGTATCATTCAAAATTAGATTGAAATATTTAAGAAAATGTTGACACTTTACATGTGTTGGGGGCAGAGAATTTTTTATTTGATTTAAAAAAATTTAATATTCATTTAAGATAAATAAAATTTAATTTTAATTCAAATAGAGTAATTACTTTTTGCATGTGCTAGATTTATATTTTAAATATATTTAAAAGCTATTTTTTAATAAAATAAGTATTAGTAAAAATTTAAAAATTTAATAATTT
>Ga0123341_1003097_pt1 | contig 14086 bp, 11 predicted proteins | sample Turbeapinknodule_FD_89959 | JGI IMG/M metagenome (GOLD analysis project Ga0123341, IMG submission 89959) | Root nodule microbial communities of legume samples collected from Mexico - Turtle bean Mexico pink nodule | ecosystem: Host-associated > Plants > Roots > Nodule | place: Mexico: Nepantla... | reverse complement strand
ATTATAATATAATGTACTAGAAATTTATTTTTTATTTAATAAAAAAATACACTGACTCATTTCTACCGAATTTTCTTTACAAATCTACATGTTAGTAAAAAATAGGCATGAGAACTTACAAATAAACTAAAGATTGAATTAAGGAAAAACCAATTAAATATTTAACTTGATAATTAATTACTAATTAACTCTGGAGTTGATTATCACGAAAACAAAAGTTTGTAGAACAAATCCCAACATGACAAACAAGGGGGTTGGGTGCACAATTGCATGCGCGACATGTGAGCAAAGGTTACATCACTTTATTATGGAAAGGACTTAACCGAATCACTTTATGTACTAAAAAATGATTAGTATCATATTCCAAAAAGTGTAGCCATAAAAACTTATGAAGTTGTTTAAGAATAACATTATAATTATTTTTTAAAAGCTATATTTTTTTTTCTCCCACGAGAGGATCGACTCCATTTTAAGTATCGACCTATAATCAAACCACAATTCCCATAAAAAAAGTGATGCTGTTACCATAAAATATTAGGACGAAAATTCCATTTCACGACTCAAATTAATAGTAATGATTGAGAAACTACATTGTGAAAAGAAATGCTGTGACAATTTAACAAATGATTCAAACTTAGTAACCATGTTACTCTTAATTTTTTTATAACTTTTTAACGTATAATAATTATAGTGAAATTAGAATCTTTTCACTGTTTATGAATCTTAATGAATTATTTTTTAATAATGCACAGTTTTCATATTAACGTAATGATACATAAAAAATAATCTGATATAAAACCTATTTTACAGCATAAACCAACCTAAAAAATAGATACAATGAATAAAAAGTTAGTTAGTGGATTCAGTGAGTGACTCTTGAGAGTGTGTGAATGTCACTTCTAACTCTGATTCTTCATCTTCTTGTGTGTTTGGTTTTGACACAACACAAAATCAACAATCTAGGTGTGAGTGCAGTGCAGAGGTGATTGAATTCTTAGATGGCATCGATGATCACTGCTCCAAATTCTCTTCAAATTCGATTAGCTTTCACACACACCAATTCCACCAAAATAAACCCAATTCTTTTCCACACGCGCCTCTCCCACGTCGATCATCGTCGTCGCATTCGCCTTCTATGCGTTGTAAATCACGGAAACGGGTCGGGTTCTGCTCCTATTCGGATCGGGTCGGATGACCGTTGCGTTTCGGAGTTTAAGAAGAACGAATCGTATGGAGGTGGGGAAGCGCTTTAAATTCCAGATATATTATTCTCTCTTTTGGATTTAGGTCAACGATTCTAAGATAACGCTACTGATTATAAAACTGAGTGTCCAGTTTTTTATTTTATTTTATTAATTAGCAAGTAGCTGTTGGGCTAATTATTCAATTTTGAAAAATTGTTGCGCTTGTTGATGTATGTGAAATGTTTGGTTGCGTTGTAGCTCGTAGTAGGATTCGTTTTCCATTCATTTGTTTTGCTTTGTTTGCTTCGTGGACTTAGGCCATGTTTGGATAAACTTCTAAAGTGAATTGAGTTTGTCCTCTAAATTAGAATCTTCATTCAGAGTAGGTAAACAGGGGAGTTTTTATAAGTTAGTTTATATATAAGCTTATATGTTCTTTTTTATTTGATTCTTTTAAAAATGCTTAACGATATGTGTCCCAATAGGGCCTATGTATTGATATGTTACGGCTAGTTTGTGAGGTTGGTAGTTTCACATGCAATTGTAGAGAGAGTTACTGGAAAAGATATTGGCATTACTTTTGTTGCTGTTAGTAATTTAATTCTCGCTACTTGACATTTTTGAAGTAGTTTGTTTTCAGGCGTTGTGGGAGTGGGAGTGTCTGGAATCTTTCTTCTTTCAGGGATTGCTTTTGTTGCCTTCCTTGTAAGCAGGCCAACCGATGCCAGTAAGTAAACTTTTCTTGCTTCTGCTCTTGTCATGCATTAGCCATCAACTCGTCTTAGGGGGGAAGTTATCTGCGTTGAGTGAAGCGATTTAACTTATGCATGCTTAATTAACTGCACGCAGGACAAGTGAAGCCACTGCCTACACATCAGGAAGTGCTTTTGTCTTCTGATGATTGTAATGACAAAACAGAACATGCAAATGCTGACAACACGGTGGAGCAAGGAAATATTAATGTGGAAGGTCAGATACATATATCCCGGTATTGTTCATCTCCTGAGTCTGATAAGATTCCCAATTGCCATAGAATTGTTAATGATTCCGACATAGAATCCGAGTTGGTTCATGATATTCATAACATGGACAATAATGCTGATGCCATTATATGCATATCCGTTCAAGAAGAATTACAGCATGGATCAGTTGATGATGAGTCTGTTGTTTCCGAGGAGGGTACAGTGGCATTTAATGATCCTGAATCTGAAAGTCCTATTGATTCTTTGGATAGTTATAAATTTAAAGATTTTGATAGCAGCACTTCTGTAGAATCAGAAAACTCTATTACTGAACTTAAGGAGAACCCCTCCTTTGTTGAACCAAGAAACATGTCCAACTTTGATGCTGAGCCCCTACCTGTTATAAGTGAGCAGCAGGATGAAATTATTGGTTCTAGTGTCAATAGAAGTTCTGCTATTTTTAATACTTCAAGTTTTGTAGCTGATAATGAAAGTGTACTTGTCAATATTAATGGCAGTACTCAGTCAAATAAAACAACTTCAGATCCTGAGGTTTTTCCCGAAGAGGATGATCCATCAGTTTCAACCAAAGCAAATCTTGATCTCAATAACATGCTGCAGGTCTTAGACAGGTCATCCTTGGAGGAGCAGAACTTTTCAGAAAATGACCTGTTTACAAAATCATTTGTCTCATCAACTAATACATCTGTAGATGGGCAGGTTAGAAATGATAATAATGAGGTTAATAAAGGTAGATCTGAATCTTCAATTTCTGGAGCCTTTTACTCTGCCCCTGGTATTCCTGCTCCATCGGTGGTTTCTGCATCTGTACAAGTGCTTCCTGGAAAGGTTTTAGTTCCTGCAGTTGTCGATCAAGGTCAGGGACAAGCATTAGCTGCTTTGCAAGCTCTGAAGGTACTTCTTTGTTCGTATTCGCATTTTTAAAAGAAAAGTAGGTCAAACATTATTTTTGTAAGCATGAGGAGGACTACACGTATAAGAAAAGAAGGACTTGATAGATTTTTCATTAACATGTTGTAGATATAGTCTGGAATGTTGTAGATATAGTCTAGAATTTGTTGCAGTAAAGTATTCCAGTTGGTCTGATCATTAATGAAAAAGTTGTATTATTCACTGAAAATTTTGCTGCATAATCAGGTGATAGAGCCTGATGTTCAACCCAGTGATTTATGCACACGCCGTGAGTATGCTCGATGGTTAGTGTCTGCTACCAGTGCTCTGTCAAGGTAGCTGTTTATTTCTTCTTCCAATCACTATTGTGAAATAACAAGACACAAAGTAAGCTATTTGTATTATTGTAATACGTGGTTTTATGTGTGCCTTTCTGATTATTTTTTCAGGAAAACAAACTCAAAGGTATATCCTGCCATGTACATAGACAATGTTACTGAGCTTGCATTTGATGATATCACCCCTGAGGACCCAGACTTTTCTTCCATTCAAGGTCAGAGTAGGATATTTGAATGTTGTATTTTAATACCAGAGCTTGTCAGGATGTATGACTTTTTGCTAGCTTATCACGTCTAAAGAATATGGACATGTCAGGCTTGGCAGAAGCTGGACTTATTGAAAGTCGGCTTTCAAGATGTCATAGACAGTTGTTTACAGACGAACACTATGTCCCATTTTACTTCTCTCCTGAAAGGTATGCTATACTAAATTTGGTATTTGATATCTATTTTGTGGTTACCTTTATTCCACTGGGGCAACATAGTTAATATTCATCATTATTGGATTCCACCCATTTTTTTCAATTATTCACAATTTCACATGGTTTCCGCATTGGCTATGATTGTGATTCGCTTCTCTCCTGTATGCATTTCTTGCAGCCCTTTATCACGTCAGGATCTTGTTAGTTGGAAAATGGTCCTAGAGAAAAGACAGTTTCCAGAAGCAGATGGAAAGGTTTCTTAACATTGTTCTGCTGTGCTTAAGTTATTCTTGTTTTTCTAGTTGCAGTTGGACTTCAAACTAATCAATTGTTTGCTTCAAATACGATGGTTGATGGGCAGATGCTGTACCGACTTTCTGGTTTTATAGATGCTAATAAGATACACTCTGATGCACTCCCTGCACTTGTTGCTGATGTATCTGCTGGGGAGCGCGGAATAACAGCTCTTACATTTGGTAAATCATATTCTCTTTTGAAATCTTTGAAACTGGATATACGCATTGTTGTTGTGTTATTTTTCATTTGTCTTAGATTTTTTATTTGCATTTGATTTGGTGGGGGGGTAGGTTATACACGATTGTTCCAGCCACATAAACCTGTGACAAAGGCCCAAGCAGCAGTAGCACTTGCTACTGGAGATGCTTTTGACATAGTTAATGAAGAGCTTCCACGCATTGAGGCCGAATCTATGGCTGATAAGGCTGTTGCTTTTCATAGAGCTTTGGTAGCTCAAGTTGAGAAGGATATCAATGCAAGTTTTGAACAGAAGCTTTCCATTGAGAGGGAAAAGATCAATGTTGTTGAAAGAATGGCCAAAGAGGCAACATGCGAGTTGGAAAGGTTGAGGGCTGAGAGAGAAGAAGATATAATTTCCTTGATAAAGGAACGAGCTGCTTTTGAATCAGAAAGGGTTATTTTTTCTAGGTTAAGGCATGAGGCGAACGATCATCTACAAAACCTTATGAGTGACAAGGTTGAAATAGCTTATGAAAAAAAGAGGATTAGTAAGCTTCGGGAGCTGGCAGAAAATGAAAAGAAGGAAATTAAGCGATTGCTGTACGAGCTAGAGGTTGAACGGAAAGCTTTGTCAATGGCCAGGTAAAATTATGAAAATTCAGGAAACAAGTAAATTGATTTGATCATCTTTAAGCATAAAATAATTTTGGGAACTGGCAAATATTTTTTTAACATTTGACTAGTTGTAGTCTAGATTCATATGTATTTTAGACACTTGATATGGACATCCATAATTCCAGCTATATTAATTGGTTGATCCATTTGTGTTTCTTGGTTTGATGTTTTCTTTCTTGTCAAAATATTATATTTGAATTCTTTAGTTAGGTTTATTTTTTATTTTGACTGAGTGACTTGTATTACCTCAAAAATTGTTTTTCATGAAATATGAATTCCAGTCACTAACAGTTGAGAAGCAAACATTTTGTCTCTAGTCCAGTCATAAAATTACCCTTATTCGGTTTCAGGGCATGGGCAGAGGATGAGGCAAAAGTAGTAAGTGCATATGCAGTGGGCTTGGAGAGGGCTAGAGATCGTTGGGGAAGGAATGGAAGCAAAGTAGTTGGTGATGACTTCCTTAAATACTCTACTGGAGTTACATTGCACAATCATGAGGAGCAATTCTCGGTTCAAGATATTATTGACCGGGGTGACAACTTACTTGACAAGCTAAAAAAAATGGCGGCAGATATGGGAGGAAGAGCTCGAGATATGATTGACAAGATTATCCTCATAGTTTCGCAATTCGTATCAAGATTGGAAGAATGGGCAAGCAAAACGGGAAAACAAGCGGAAAATGTCATCGCAAAGGCGGGCAAGTCAGCTCATGAGATGCAGAAAGGCGGCGCTGAGTTTGGTTTTACTATAAAAAAATGAGGCAAAGCGAGTTGCAGGTGATTGTAGAGAAGGAGTTGAGAAGCTCACTCAAAAGTTCAGGACCTGATCTCTCTCCCTTTATGGTAAGTTGCGGTGTTCAGAAAATTTTGGAATAGACACACTGATTCGACGAATCATGGCATTTTTTAATAAATAAAGCTAAAAGGAAATTTTGGAGTAACAAGTTGCAATTAACCATGTTAATCTTTATGACTCTCGATGTTATAAGCAGTACAACTTATAAAAAAATAAACCATTTAAGTGTTAAATGGTCAGCGTAATTCATGATACACACATTCAAGAATCTAATCTATATAAATGACTCAACTCCAAACAATAACCTACCCTTCCACATTATTAAATTTCTTCATACTTCAAATCCTTAACCAAACGCTAATTTAATACATTTACTACTATATATATACTATAATATAATCAATTGTATAAACAAATAAAAAACCATAAATAAAGCAACTATATAGTGGTTTAAAGCATCAAATTAAGACAAGTTTTACGCAGATCCTAGTCATTTAATTAAAACATTAAATGACTTTTCAAGCATTTTCAAGCTTAAACCCTAAACAAAACATTAACCCAGCATTTTCAAGCTTTAAATATCCCAAAATGATGATTTTTTAACCAACGATTTTCAAGATAGGAACAAATATTCTCGATTATCAAACATTGAAATTTATGTCGAGAATGCGCCATCTATCGAATCTCGGGGTCATCTTTTAGCCACCTTTATAAAAAAACGAACGTCGAAATAACAGTGTTCATATTAAAGGGAATAATGCTATGTTATGCCCGGGAACAACAAAAAATGACCTATGCAGCATGCAATATAACCTCCGAATAAACATTAATACCATCAGACAATATACCAGATTAAAAGAAAGTGGACCAATTGTACTTCGTCCAGAAATCATGTCTCATTTAAGCAAAAACATATTTCTCAAAGTAAGATCATTAAGAAAAGTAAATAAACCAGAGCAAAAATAAGAGACACCTTAAATGTCAATACACAAAAATCCATCTAGTTAAAACTGAAAGAGAGTAACTATGACTTATTTCTTCTTGTCTCCAGCTCCACCAGCTCTGCAAACAAGAAAATAGTATAGGCATTGGTGAGCTACTATCAAGAAGCCAATCAGATTAATAAAAAAATGTGGATTATAATATATATACAAACTAAAAAAACATAGAATAACCTCATCTTGCGGAGAACATTGGACATCTCCTCACGCTTCTTCTTTGCACGTTTGTGAGTTCCAAGCTTTCTCTTGGCAACCTTGAGTGCCCTCTTATCCTTTCCAACCTTAAGCAACTCAGTTATACGCTTTTCGTATGGTGCAAAACCAGCAACCTCTCTAATGAGATTCCTCACAAAGTGTACCCTTTTGCTTGTTTTCTGTTTTTAGTCATATATTTAAAGAACAACATAGAAGATAAGCAAACCAAAAACAGAAAGTAAATTTATGTACGACATAATTTTTCTTTCTTTAGAGGATGAATTACCCATCCACGTTATACTTAGTTATTCATTCATCCGTCAAACAGCATAACTTAAGACAGCTAAAAATTCTCCATCACACGATACGCTTTAAACATGTTAACTTTAATTCTGCCCTTTTGCGTCTATGAATTGTAGAGCATCAATAGTCAAATATACACAACCATGAATGCAGTTTATTGAGTGAAAAATATTATTAAAATACGAGTTAATAGGTCTCCAAAGACAGAGGTCAAATTGATTTAAAAATGACACAAATAAGGAATCTGAGTGCTCACTACTAACAAAAAACTCCTGTATTAAGAACTGAAAGTAACAAAATTATCAATTGTGGAGCAAAATTATATTTTCTTTCTACAAGAAACTTCTAGACAATCTGAAACCAAAAAAATATAATAGAAGAGGCAGAACATTTAAAAACTCAGAAAGCTTTTTGTTATGCAGCAATGGCGAACAGAAAAATATTCATGTCACCACTTCAACTAGAACGACAACCACATATTCTAAAAATACAGTCACTTCATTGAATGATAATTTGATTCCAGTACCAGCATTTCAACCTAAAAAGGTATTGAATCACAATTGAAAAACCAATGGTAAAACTTACCCCCTTTCGGTCAGAGGGGCGTGGTGGCAATTCCTTCTTGGTGACGATGTGACCCTTGTTCAGTCCAACAAACAGGCCCGTACTGGGCGGTTTGGGAGCCATATCTCTGTCACAAAGCAAACACGATTCAGAATCGTTAATGGTTTGTGTAATGAGAAACTAATGCGAAAGAATGAAAATAAAACGAAACTTTGTGTTAAGAAAATAGGGAAAGAAGAAGCCAGAGCCATTACCTCGCGCTGATTGACGGAGAAACCCTAACACCAGAAAGTGCGGTGAAAGAGTGAAGAGGATCTAGGGTTTTTGAGTGAGTTGCATCGCATTTTATTGTGGACTCAAGTCAAGTCGGGTCGTGGACCCACCTTGATGTTAATTACTGGGTCGGCCCACAGAAAAAAAGAATGTAGATTGATTTTAGAAAATTTCTTTCTGCACCCATTGTTTCCTTCTGCATCACCAAAGATATGAAAATCTTCTCTTTGTTCTTCTGTTTTATAAAAAAATACTTATGGATTGTATAATTGTGAAGCTTTTTTACTATGTAATTTAAAATTTTTCTTTTATACTTCCATGATACTTTGGAATTAATTTTTTATATGAAAAAAAAACTTTCAGTTTGATTGTTTTTTTATAAAAAAAATTGGATTATGTAATCTGATAGTCTATTTTGGATTGTATAATTAAAAAATAATTAAGTAGATGGATTTTCGTTTGGTTCAAGAATTCATCCTTTTGAATATTTTTACATCCAGTAGATGGTGATGAAAGTAAATGCAGTATTTGTTGATATAGAAGGTAGACTGCTTTAAATTTCCTTCCATCCATATTTGTTCCTTGCTTTATGTGTAAATAGGACATGATTAGCAGAGAGGAACTAAATTTGAATATTGTGGAATATGGATTGCATTCCTAAATTTCACAGTTCCACAACCTTAAAATACAAGCTATAATTTTCATTTAGTTTATTGTTAGGTACATTCTGCTGATAAATATGGATGTTCTAAATTCTAATGAATTATTCCATTAGTATATGTGGTGAGACTCTTGGAGATCCCACATCGTATATAAGTGGGAGCAAACTTCATTCCATGAGTCGGTTTTATGGAGTTGAGTTGGACTTAAAGTCCACCTTGTAATATGGTATCAAAGTCATTCCGAGTTTATCCTAGCGAGTGTTTGTATTGGGTCTATCATGCCACCCGCTATTGGGCTGCTATTGGACCACCCATAATATATAGTTCCACGCACGAGTTGACAGTCTCGATGTGAGGAGGGTGTGTTGGAGATCCCACATCGTATATAAGTGGGGACAAACCTCACTCCATGAGCCAGTTTTATGAGGTTGAGTTAGGTTTAAAGTCCACTTCGTAATAGAGATAGAAACATCTTTCAAAAATTAAATAAAAAATTTAGCACTGCATGGCTAACTGCTAATCTCTTCATGCACCGTTGCTTTCTTTTCTATTTTATTGCCAATTTCCCAATCTTGTACTTTTAAGTTAACTGCTGTTTTCCTTTATCAGGATGACTTCTTACCAAGGACAGCAACTCCATTGGAAGATATATTCGAGTCTCTTTTCTGGTATGTCACAACAAGGCCCTTTAAAGAGTAGCTCCCTTGTTATCATGCTAAGGATAGAGACTGTTCTAGTGAGCTAATGGAAATATTTGTGCAATGATGTCTATATACCCTTCACACACTAAAATTAAAGTTAATCAAATATCAGTTATAGAAATTTGAGTGATTGTGCTTGATATGTTCAAACAGCAATAATAAAGTATAACACATTTACATTAACAAAGGTGAACTGTTACACGGTAAAATGAAGTTTAAGATGAATGAACTTCACTGTTTTGGAAAATTATGTAAAGGGTGTATTTCAGTTAATTAAATTAAGGCTTGCATTTCTGGTAGCATTCTTTTGGCATTTCCAACTCTAGTGTTTGCTACATTGGCAGAGGTCAATTTGAAAATTTGCCATGGCCAACATATGCGTCTCACTTTATGAATATTACTTTCACGTTTCTCTGCTTCTTCTAGTTGTCTGGTTAGTTCTTCAACTCGCCTTCGAAGTTCAACTGCTCTAGTATCAGCCAGTTTCAAAGACCTCTCTGCTGCTTCCTGTGCAGCTATTGCAGTGATTGCAAGTTCCTCTTTCAGTCTTAATTTTCCATTGGATATGTTCAAAGCAATCTTTGTTTTATGTAGTTCTTGTTTCAAAGCAGCCACCTCGTGGAACAATGACATATTATTAAAAGACAAAAACTTAGAGTAATTATAAACTAATTTAGCATCCAAGCATAGCATTTAAAAGAAGAAAGATGCTCTCAAATATTTCTCTACTCTCTTACAATATTTTCGTAAGAATCTTTACCATTTTGTCACGCTCTTCAATCTCTACCTTTCCAGCTTCAACTTCCAACTCACAAGCTTTCTTCCATCTAGCAACTTCTTCTTCTGCTGCTTTCATTTCCATCAAAAACTCCTCTACCTTTTGGCAAGTTAGAGAGAAACCAAGGTTAGTAAGAAAAAGAGTTGTTATTAGGGAAATGTTATTTGGTATGTTAATGAAGCAGGTGATTACATTTTGAGCCAAAATTCTCTCTCTGTCTTCTAAGTCCTTAATGTAGAGTTTGTTTTCTACAATTTCCTTGGCTTGTTTTTCTGTGAGACTCTGGAGGCGCTCTGTGTCTGACCTGGCATGAGATTCATCATAAATAATCCAAAACCTAGGAATATGAACTCGAATATATACTTATAAATTGCAACAATAAGCCACAGTTTTTTAAAAACAAAATAAGCTCAAATAGCCTATTCAATATATAAGCCAAGAGAGAAAAAATTATTAGTTTTTTATCAAGCACAATCAAAGAAAAACATGAGGCATCACTGAAAAGACTTTGCATAAAACTTTAATTTCACTATTTTTTCTTGCAAATCATGCAATATCAGTAGAAACTCCATATCACTATGACAAAAAAATATGATTTCAATATGATATCAGATGGCAAAGTACCTAGATTCTTCCAAAGATCTCCTCAGTTGAGTGATTTCAAGACGTAGATTCTTCATCATCCTTTCCACAGTTGAGGCCTTGGAAAATGACCATAAATTTCAGAACAAGCTACAACTGTCATCTATAACAAATGTCACCTTTTTTTTTCACACAACACATAAAGATGCGAGAAATATAAATAAATGTGATACTCATAACCATGAGATAGAAAATAGAGAGTGGTTAGCGAATTGTAACAGAAAGAAAGGAGTAAATCTTGATCCTAACAATATCATAGGTTTGTAACAGTACAGTGTATCTTTAAGGAAGAAAAAGTTTTTTTGAATGAAAGAAAGAGTTGATTGTCCCAGTTATTAGGAATTAAAGGTAATAAGACCTTACCACACTAACAACTTCCTCTTCACACTCACTGCTATCTGATTTAGCCCCAGAACTCTCTGTTGATTGTTCATTGTTCCCACCCCCCATCATGAACCATCCCAACTGCAAAAGGGGCATCCTTTTATGGTCATGTCCCTTTATCCTCTTTTCCAATGCTTCTTTCTCCAGCAGGGCAATCCTAAGCAAGTTATTAACATCCCTATTCTCCTCAGTCAAACTGATCAAGCTGCTCTCCAATTCTTTCTTCTCCTTCCTCATCATCTCCTTGTACCTATCCACCCTTTTCTCCACCTCAATTACAAGCCTTGAGACCAACCTTGACTCTTCCAGCAACATCCTTGATTCCACACCTGAACAGTCCCCCTCACAATCTTCCACTGAAGTTTCATTCTTTTCTCCCTCTAACCCCTCTATGACTCTAGACAAGCTATACTTCGTTGAAGTGAGAGACTCCAAAACCTTAAACATCACCCCATTTCTCTCTTCCCTCTCACTCTCCAATCTCTCAACCCTTTCTTTGAAAAATTCCACGTCTTTTCCCTCCAGCCCATCTTCTTCTTTTTCTTTCAAAACCTCTTCAAAGTAAGTGACTCTATCGGAATGATGAGGATGGCAAGAGTGTAGATGGGGGTTATTGAACTTGGGACGAAGTGGTGGTTGAGAGAGTTGTTCCATGTTGCATATAATAGTGGATGCTTGAGGTTCTTCAAGAAGACAGAAGCAGAATAGAGATAGAGGAAGTGGAGAAAAAACAGTTTCAAAACTACCAGTCAGAGGGGAAGGTTAGTTAAAAGAGAAAGTCTCAACTTTTGGCGGCACTAATGGTTCGCTTTCGAAATAAATAGATACAGAAAATTGTTAGATAATATTTTATATATATATATATATATCAAGTGTATTTTACTCTCTATTCTATTTTTATATTTATGTATTTGTAATTTTGTTTTTTTTACTATTTGGACTATTATTAGATTTTTTTTTTGGGTGTTTTCATGTTTCCTTTTTATTGTTTTTATATTGTATTTAAGATTTGGTTTATAATTGAGGAGCAATGCAATTTTAGTAGGATTCGAAACTCTATATGCAATTTTACACGGTTTGTACCCTTTTTGTGTGTTATTTGTTGTTTTATTATTATTATTATGTTGTTTGATAAACACCGCGGTGAAAAGAAATATTATCTGCATATGTATTTTTAAATAAATAAAATTATCTACGAAAATACATTTAACACAATGTGAATAATTAAATTTGTTAATTAAATAGTTAAACTTTATTTTACTATAATTTTCCTACACTAATACACATATAAAGTATATAAAATATAAGCAAGTGAGCTTATAATTTATAATTTTTGTGTGAATTTGTTAATCTGTATTTTTTTTTTATTCAATTTTTACGATAATAGAAATGTATGAAATAGTGAGATTTACTGTAAAAATATGTGAGAATATATTTTATTGTCTTAAAATAAAAATTTTAATGATGAATCATATAAAAGTTTATATTAATTTTATTTTTTAAATAATTTATATAAAATAATAAAATAATTCATTATATTAATAAAATAAAATATATTAAATAAAGATAGAATAAGAAAAATTTATATACATATAAAAAAAGGTTATAATGAGAATTGTTAGGTATAAATTATATTTGTTATACTCTTTTGCTCTTGATTCCTGTAATTCGTCTGGGTGTAAAATTGTACTATTCCGACGAGCAATAAATAAAAGTTAGGGTCGTGTCAACAATTTTGATTCATGTGAGACTTTAGTTGAATTTAAACTGAACCAGTTCTTATTAGCCTTAACTAGTTTCAATTCTTATTCTTAAAGCTAAATTTGGATTTGAAAAAATGTCAACAACATGCTACGGGAGTTATTATTGAAAACCGCAATAATCAATAACCATGAAGATGAGCATGATAATTACAAAAATAGTTATGCTAATGACATCAATAATATTATCTGAGATTTTTGTTAAGTAATATGAGAGAGATACGAAAAAAAAATTGAACGATTTCTTTATATATTAAAAATATATAACCAAAATTACCTCTTTTTATTTAAAAAATGAAGATAGATATTTTAAAATAAAAAATGAGTCAACTTAACCTATTTGAATAGATTTTGCTTTAAATTTAGTTTAAAAATGAATGTAACTGTTAATGACCTTTTCTTTTATTATTAGGCCTGGTCCATTTTGTACTGTAGCTTTTACTAAACTATTTCAAATACGCCTTAATGAACAATCTTAGTTGTTCTTAGTCCTAGTCAACAGTTTTTAATCTGATTTTACTATCTAGTGTATAAAAAAAAACAAAAAAAAAACAATTTATTCATTTAAATGCATATAAATTGGTAAAGTGTCCATTTCCAATTTTTCCGCATCCAATAATACTTTGGTCCAAGTAAATCATAGGTATTTTGATGAAAATTATGTTTTATTCCCAACAAAGATCTAAATTTTTAAGGAACAAGTCAAAGGAGCAGTTATAAGGTTTACAATTTATACTTTAAAAAATATATTGATTAAAATTATATTCTTTTTCTCAAAATAAAAAATATAGATATATACTTAGTTATAATAGTTGTCATAATTGCAAACCAATAATTTAGAAGAAGAATCATAATCACCCATCACAGCAAAAATGACGACAATGCAACTTCTATTTTATTCCCTTCTTTCCTTTCTTTAACCCTCTCAAAACTTGTTCTGGTGTGTAATTTTTCATGAAAAAAATTCTAATTAAAAGTTTTATTTTTATATCTTTTTATTAAATAAACCCTCCGTTGACAACTTCATTTCCATACTATATATATACATACATATATAT
>Ga0123341_1003096_pt1 | contig 14091 bp, 6 predicted proteins | sample Turbeapinknodule_FD_89959 | JGI IMG/M metagenome (GOLD analysis project Ga0123341, IMG submission 89959) | Root nodule microbial communities of legume samples collected from Mexico - Turtle bean Mexico pink nodule | ecosystem: Host-associated > Plants > Roots > Nodule | place: Mexico: Nepantla... | reverse complement strand
TTCAATTAAGTTCTAACGACACATAATTTAAAATTAAATTATAACTTGTAATTAAAATAAAAAACTAACAACATATAATTTAAAATAAAGTATTAACAACACAATCTAAATTAAACTCCAAAAATATAATTCAAATCAAGTTCTAACAACATAATCTAAATCAAGTCATAATCTAAATCAAGTACTAACATATATAATACAAAATTAAATTATAATAACAGTAAAAACGTATAATCTAAAATCAAATACTAACAACGCATAACTAAAATAAAACTCCAAAATAAACTTCCTGTGTACATTATTTCAGCTTGGATAAAACAAAGTCAACAACTCTCCAACATTATTATCATATGATAAATATGTCCGATAACACAAACACACACCAAGTATATTTTAAAGAATCGAATGTAATTGAAAATGTTTAGTTTATTTGAAACTATTTAAAACTAAAAAAATATAATTTAAGCTATAAGATAATTATATTAGCTAGGAATAAGTTGTGTTATCTATAACCAATACAATGAAACAACTAATCACATCTCTTTTACAATCAAAGCCTAAAAAGTATGGAACTTAGTAAGAAATGGACATGAATAAGTTTTATATGTTTGGACTTATATAATTCGATTGGCCTAAACTCAAACATTTATTTTTCAAGATCAAAATTTATATGTTTCAGAATATAAATTACGACAACATTATCAAATAAAACACGACCATGAAATTTTGTCTATAATACCATCAATTCATTATTGATAATATTTTTTATTCAATACATATTTTAACGAATTAGAAAATATCAACAATTGAGTACATTTTATTTAAGTATCTATTACAAAATAAACTAATTTAAACTAACATAATTACTCACAATTTGATAATATATTAAAAATATTCATATTTGAAATTTAATAAGCGCATGCTTAATTTTACCTTAGTCAGAATATCATGTGAATTTTATTAAAGTTTAATATAATTTTTTTTTATCAGCCTAAACCCTAAACCTAAAGTTTAATATACATGATTTAAACCCTAAAGTTTAATATACATGATTTAAAGGATGCGATTCTGATCGTTAAGCTCAACTTTTATAAGCAGTTAAATTTGAAAAAACATTAATTTTAAAACTCAATGATTGAAAATCATAAAAGACATTTTGAAATAAAGTAATCAAAAAGTAAATTAGTTAGTCTCTGGCATGAAATAGATCCGTCCCCGGGTACGGCCTCTTGTTTAATAATTTAACAGCTGACCATTTATTAACATTATCCCCTCTTTTGCTTCACATTCTGTCACAGTGGATGGAATTTCTTTGTTTCCAGTAAGCATATGCTATACCCCAACCATGCAAAAAAGAATAAACTGTCAATCCTAAATATTTTAGTACTTTCAATTTCCTCTTTAGAAAAATAAAACTAATAATTTTGTACTACCAATTGTTAGTATTGTTAGTTACATCTTCGATTGTACTCGTGTTTTACAACGTTTTATTGTTAATTTTTTTTTTTAATTTAAGATGAGTAACGTGTCTGATTCAATGAAGAGTTGTTTGGATAGCAGTAATTAACGAGGTTTGTAAGCATAGAAACATGATTATTTTTAACGGGGGAGCTGAAAGCTTTTGCTTTGGTTCAATTAAAGACTTAGTCATGAGTATATCCAAGTCACAGTTTGAAATTTTTTTCTTTTCTGATTGGTGCATAGATCCGTTGGTTTGTATGAAGATGATCTTATGACGTATTCATTCAAACTGTTTGACTGTTTTCCCTATATTTCTTCCTTTGGATTAGCTAGAAGAGTTCTGTTTTGACAGACTTTAGAGTAAGCCTTCTGATGAAGATTATGAGTGAGTTTTTTTATAAGGCTTGAATCACCCCTAAAATGATTCATATTTATTTATTGTTTATTATCGATAAAAAAAATTATGAAAGAGGTTAATATTTGAACACTATTCTAGTTTAACAAAATATAATTACTAAATAAATGGTTGAGTTGAGTTTGATTTGATTATAATAGAAATAACTTTAAATAAAGAATAAACATGAACTAAACCATTTATGCATGTAAAAATTAATGTATTTATTATTATTATTTAGTTTAAATTATTTTATAAGTCTTCGAGTTATTTAATAATTTCTAATTAATTCTTTGAACGAGTTTTGTAAAATTTATGGAGAGTGAAAGATAGAGAAGGCTTATAGAAGAATACTTAGAGTTAAATAATCTTATTAAAAAATTAGTAAAACATGGAAAACTCAAGGAAAAAATACTTTGAATGAACATGTAGGTGAAGATAAGAATAAGGTTGAATAATCTCATTAAGAATATTGAATTCAAAAAGTTTGAAAAGGTGAAATATAAACAGTTTTTCTAGGAAGATGAGACCTAAAGAACTATTGAATTTCCTTCCTTCGAGTAGGTTGTTGGGGTTTTACTGTGATCCTTTCGATCTTCACGCTCCTCCTTCACCTCTCAGTCTCGGATGAATGCCAAATGGGAGAAGTACCTGTAGAAGGCACTCCGACGCTCGGACGTGTGTACAATAATAATGACGTACCTTATTCCTTGGAATGTATGTATTTATATTATTTTAATGAACTTACCTTATTGGGTCCGATTAGTGGAATAGATCACACTTATGGTTGTATTATCTAATTCTCAATGGTAGTTTAGCTTCACTGACCTTGGTGTCGAACATGTCGGTTGGCCTGACTGTCCGTGGGTGTCTTGGTCAACTCGATCAGAAAGACCGAACCACGTCAACCTATTAGTCGGTCATATCAGTACAAAAAGCTAAAACTAAAAACATTTAGAAAAATCACATCCATGAATTATTCTCTATTTCCAAATACAGAAGTATAATAGATTTAACATATTTTTTTCGTTTCACAAGTATGCAATTTTCTCCTTTCCAAACTTTTGACGAAACATACCAAACATAAGTTTCTAATTTGATTACAATTCTCCCAATATCTATCTAAATGTTGCATAATGGTTCCAAAACGTTGCATCATAATTTGAGCAATCTTGATGGTTTATTTGAAAGAAGAGTAAGGAAAAAAAAGTAATTTTCTTTATTTTATTGAGAAACAATATGAAAAATGAGCAAATTTGAATTTGATCTAGTTCTCTGGTACAGAATGATTAAATATTGGAATTTTCCTTTTTATCTTTTCTGTAAAATGAAACAGGGAATAAAGAATGAAAAGATGGAGATAAAAAAAAATGTGAAATTGATGATAAGGTTGGAAAGGAAGAAACCCAAGTTGTGTCGACACAATCAGCTGTGGCGTCTTACCTTATATAGATACATATGGCTGCGAATTGCAGAGCAGACCTGCAAAACAATAATGACAAAAACATCTTACGCATTACTCGAATTAAGGTGGCTATTGCAGTTGGCAGAGGACCAAAATCGTGTCCTCTTTTCGAAGGAAGGAGTGACACATGATTCTATGTGACTTCCAAAAACAGCAAAAGAAAGAAAAGAAGAAACCAACGTGCGTGTCTCGTGAATTTCAACAGCGCACGTGAAAGGCACGTGCACGGCTCATGGTTGGGATATAATGAGCAATGTTTGGTGAGGTTCAGCAGGTCCATTAAATAGCATAATAATAGTATTATTGAAAAAATGGAAGATGCAAATGCAAATTCAAATTCAAATTCAAATGCAATGCACCAGAAAAAAGATAGAAGGTCCACATGGATGGAGCCAAATCCCAAACCAGGTGTGGAAGGGTCCAAGTGGACGTTGCTCATTCCCCATGATAATAAAAAATACTTCAACCATCAACCATATTCACCTTCCTCCATACTCTCTAACTCTAATGGACCCCACCATTGCATTCTTTTTTTCTTCTTCTTTTTATTTCAAACACACAACCACACATCCAATCCCTTCCTTAATCCACTTTTTGTTCCTCTTTCTTTGTTCTAATTCTTTTTATGGGCTGCTTAGGTGGTCCCTACACTCAATCTAATTACTTCATCATATGTTACTAATTCTAATACTAATCTAGTTAGTTGGATGAAAAATAAAACGCATCCTTGGACCTCCGTACCATAAGCTCAAAACAAACAGCACGAGGAGATCCCAGTCACATTTAAAATAAAGGGACCACATGCAATAAAACCAACTAAAGGGTTACCAATTTCTTAGATTCTACCTCATCACAATTCACAAAGTGCCTTTCAATTATATATTTAACAAAACTGCCATTAATTAAACCACTTTAACCCTTTCTTATAATTTCAAATCATTCTTCCAAACAACAAATCCAAAACTCAAACAAACATAGAAAATGACACCACTCCTCTTCTGGCATCATTGCAATGGCGAGCAATCAGAAAGACTGCACTTTTTGTCAATTCGGAAATTCTTAAAAGGCGATCATCAAGTCAATGACTTTGTTAATCTTTTGCTAAGCAGGGATTTGATTTGAGTTTTATTTTTCAAGATTATCTACTTCAAAGACTGTCATTGCCCAAACAGGTTATAATGATATGGATATGATTCTGTTGGTTGCATTATGGATGCACTCATACACATCCTCACTTACCCAATTTCGCTAAGATAATATATACAAAACACAAAACATGGAAGATGATACTTTCCTTCTAAGTACACAGAATGCAGACACGCAGAACGACAGACACATCCTCCTCCTATCTTCGTGTGGTGTCACAATATGGCAAACCTACCCATCATTGAATAATATTTTTGGTGTTGGTTGTTATTTATGAAATTATAGCAAACTCTATTTAATAAAAAATAAGATATGTATTTTTAATGGATTTTAATCAATAACAAAGTAGTATTTTTTTGCGATTTTATTAAAACAAAAATTATAGGAAATTTAACATTTTATTTATTTGTTAATCTTTGATTAAAATTAAAGTTTTATCTACGTGATAAATTTTTTATTAATTATCATCATAGTTTATAAGATGAAATTTTAATTTACTTTAAATAACACCACAGTACTCCAGAGATTGCATTTAAGTATTTCTGAGGGGGAAAACCCCAAACAAGAGGAGCGTGTGATCCACTCGCTTAAGAGGAGGGTGACCGTGTGGTTCTGGAAGGGTTCCAGAAACTTAAACCACGACAACTTTGTGACTAAACCATGGTTAGAGCTTAGACACCCCTGAATTTCGCACTCTCTCTTTATGTTCCTGTCTGTCTCATTTGTGTCACTGCTAGACACAGCTTTCGTCTGCATTGCCTCTGCAAATCTTTCGCCGCTTTCTGCGTTCCTTTGGGTCTTCTGAAATTTTGGGTCTTCTCTTTCTCCTAGCTTAGACACAGTCTCTTAGGCCTGAAAGATTACTTTTTGATACTACCCAGTGGTTGTGCGGATTGGGAATTATTACTCCCACTCTAACAGTAGTGTTGTTGCATTTGGATTAGGAATACCTCGTTGGTCTCTATTCTCGAGGACCTAATGGTTTCCAAAAATTTCGTATCTTTTTGGGTGCCCATTTAAGAAGATTTCACTGGGTTTCATCGCGAAATTATTGGAGTTACATGGGTTTCCATGATCTCAGCCTACAATCGGCGACTCTATTGTCGATGGAACGCAACTGGCTGGTTGTATTTGCCAACCTGAATGCAGCTGATTAGGGAAAAAATAAAAAGAAAGAAAAGAAGACAAATAAGTTCGAATCTTTTAAAGTTCCTTACTATACTTTGCAAGGTTTGTGCATGATATATACTTATATACATACATTGAAGTTGTTAAAGTATTTTCTTTTTTGACTGATGCTGTTTTATTAATTTAATTATGTATTGAAGTTTTGTTTCTCCCTGATAAGGACTTGAGATATTAAAATAAAAGGGTTTTAGTTTCGTAAATTATTGCCGCTGTGATGTAATGTTAAGTGTAAGCTTGTTTCTTTTCCTTTTATAATCATACCATATTAAGAGTAGGGTGGGTTACGTCAGGTTTCTTCTATGTCTTCCAACCTCATTTGGATTCCTATGGTTTCCCACTTTACTAGAGTATGTTGGAAGCAGCATTAGGGGGACTGAGTGCCTTAATTTAATTTAAAGCCTTTCTGGTTTGGGTACTTCGGTTTTGCGGATCGTTTGATTCATCATCATCATCATGCCTCTGTATGAGTTATACCGTCTGGCTAGAGAGAAGCTTGGTACAGAGAATAACGGCACACGTGCATCTGATCAATGTTCCTCGTAAGTTCATTAGCATAGGCTGTTGCAAGCTTTTCACTTATGTGTTTGAATTGGAATTTTATTCTTTTGTTTATTTATTTCTTAACCCTGCTTTTTTTGGTTTTAAATTGGATGTGTAGACCTGAGAATGATTTTTTTGAGCTAGTTTGGGAGAATGGTCAGATTTCGAGCCAGGGTCAGTCTAGTAGGGTTAGAAGGAGCCCATCTTGCAGAAGTTTGCCATCTCACTGCTTACCATCTCACAGTCCAAAGGGTAGAGACAAAGATGTAGGATGTGGTGCCAGCAAGATGGGAAAATTTAGAGATTTAGACTCTGGATTGAGTGAAATTTCAATGTCGGTGCCGTCCCGTGAAATTGATTTCTGTCAAGACGAAGATGTGTTACCTTGGTTTGATTACGCAGCAATGGATGGTTCTTTGCAACATGACTATGGTTCTGATTTCCTCGCTACCTCAACTAGTTTTACTCTATTGGATAAAAAAAGTCATACCAATGTGGCTTTGAGGGATTCTCATAAAACTTCTGAAGAACATGAGAATGCTTTCAAGGGTTCTTCAGCTGAACAGGTTGAGAGTACCGGACCCAAATCTAGCACCAGTCAGTTATACCCTCCATCATTGCATCATTGTCAAACATCTTTTGTATCTTCAAGATCCAGAGCGTCAGATATAACTGAAAATAACAATACTAGTAATGCAAACCAGGATGCCACTTATGGCGAAATTACCAATTTTCTATCTTCCTCAAGTGATTTTTCTAGCCCAAAGGGGAAGAAGCAAGAGCCACCTCTGCCTGGCAATGGTTCCAGTTCCACCATAATGAATTTCTCCCATTTCGCTAGGCCTGCCGCAATGGTAAGAGCTAATCTTCAGAACATTGGCTTGAAATCTGGTTTGTCTTCAGCAAGACCAGACAGTATGGAAATTAAGAATAACGGTGCAGCTGCAACTAGCAGCAATCCTCCTGAATCAATTGTTATTGATTCAAGTGGTGAATGTTCGAAGGAACTGACCATGCACTGTCAGCAGGTTGTGGATCAATCTAGGTCCAGGACCGATTTGAACACTTCACTGTCGAAAGCTGTTGAACAGAATGCAGTACTTTCTAAGCAGTCAGAGCCTGCTTGTAATGAGAGTTCCACTAAGATTGACCAAATTGCCGATCAAGTTCTTGGTGACAGTGGTGCTAAAGGGCAGACAACTACTGAAAAAAGTATGGAGGCAGCAGTAGCCTCTTCCTCTGTTTGCTCTGGCAACGGTGCAGACAGAGGTTCAGATGAGCCAAATCAAAATTTGAAGCGAAAAAAAAAAGACACCGATGAATCTGAGTGCCATAGTGAAGTAAGTTAAAGTCTTATATTTACAGTGTTTTATTTGTTTAATTGTTTCCTTACTTATTTTATAATTCCCCTCCAATAATCAAGAAGACAATTTACATGAAGGATGCTGAAGAAGAATCAGCGGGTGTTAAAAAGGCAGCTGGAGGGCGTGGAGGTGCAGGTTCCAAGAGAACCCGTGCAGCTGAAGTGCATAATCTATCTGAAAGGGTTAGCAAGACCTACTTCTATCTTTTTAGTATTACTTATAGAACACATTTTCCCTCGAGTCTCTGTTTAGGGCATTTCTGATTATAGTTTGTCATACAGAGGCGAAGAGACAGAATCAACGAGAAGATGCGTGCGTTGCAAGAACTCATTCCAAATTGCAATAAGGTTGGCTTGGCTTTATCTATTTTTGCATTTTTTTGGACAACCGAAAAACTTTTTAAGATCATGGAATGAGGAAGGTTTATCAGAAGTTACAACCTAAGATCCATAAAACCAACCTGAAGTTAGGCATTTTGTTTACAGGATTTAAATCCTCAGTTTGAATATGCACATAAACTACTATATACTTTGTATGCATATTCTTATATACTTGATACTCGATTCCATTTACTTTGGTTTTCTGACTTCGTATCTATTATAATAGGTGGATAAAGCCTCAATGCTGGACGAGGCAATTGAGTATCTTAAAACACTTCAGCTCCAAGTTCAAGTAATGTTTCTAGCCCTCTGGCTTTGCTTAAAATTTTCTGATCATATATGATATACTTGTGGTGTGAGATTGCTTCCTGTCTTCTTATGCAGATTATGTCAATGGGAGCTGGTTTATATATGCCTCCAATGATGTTACCTGCAGGAATGCAGCACATGCATGCACCACATATGGCTCCATTTACACCTGTGGGTGTTGGCATGCATATGGGATATGGTATGGGTTATGGGGTGGGAATGCCTGACATGAATGGTGGATCTTTAAGATTCCCTATGATTCAGGTGCCCCAGATGCCCCAGATGCAAGGAAGTCATATCCCTCTTGCCCATATGTCTGGACCTACTGCTTTACATGAGATGGCCAGATCAAATCTTCCAGGGCTTGGGCTTCCTGGACAAGGACATCCCATGCCAATGCCGCGAGCTCCCACGTTGCCTTTTTCAGGAGGACCTATCATGAATTCACCAGCTCTGGGGCTACATGCCTGTGGATCATCAGGACTTGTTGAAACCGTGGATTCAGCTTCTGCATCTGGCTTAAAGGATCAAATGCCAAATGTTGGCCCACTACTTAAGCAAAGCACTGGTGGCCGCGACTCAACAAGTCAGATGCCTACACATGTATGTTTACGGACAGATTTCTAGAGTTTTTACATAAATTAATCTCATGATATAGGTTCAGCACAAACAATTTATTTCGTTGATTTAATTATAACAGTGATGCATGGAAGTATTAACAACACCCTACATGGTATTCAGTTATCAAGTATAATTGCAAATATTACTAAATCATTCTGAAAGTTCTGCCAAATCTTCTTATGCACTTGCTTCCCTGGACAAGATTAAAAAGTGAAAAGCCTATTGCACTCCATTTCTGCCCTTGTGTATTCTGTTACTAGTCATTCTAGATCACCTGAAACCACCATTCTTATCTAATGAATTGTTCTAGTTATTTAATTGATATTACTTCTAGAAGAAGGTGCACCAGAGGTCAACTTTGATAAGTATAGAATTTATGGTTTGATCGGACATTCTCAATTTTAGAAACCGAAAGAAACATGTAATAAACAAAAGGCAAAGGTTGAAATAAAAATTAATGTGTTCTTCTAGCACAAGTATTTGTGCATCCAGGTCTCCATGATTAATTTTCATTTCATGTTCTGCTTCCTTTCTCCTACTCATCTCTTCATGTTTGTGTTCTCCATTTTTGTTATGCCAGAGTGAGGCAGCTGTTGTTCAATTTGACCAATCTGCTTTGGTTCAAAGTAGCGGTCATACCTCTGAGGCTAATGCCAATGGAGCTGTTAATCCTTGTCCCCGCAGATAACGTCATGTTTGGTAAATCTTCTGAATATCTATCACTGTGCGCATACACGTGTTCAAAGCCTCATACAGATTTACTGTTGAGTTGTTCTTGTAGGTTATGATCCAGAATAATACCGTGCCTGATTGAAATTTTAGAAAATGTGAGTCTTAATCTTGCTGCAGATTACCACACAGGATACTTCAGAGTCATTGAGGTTAACCCTATCACAGTAACTACTGAATCCTAATTTCCGGACTCCCGAAATTGCACGGATTTTGTAATATCCTAAGAGGTGCAACTCATTTGTACATCCATTTAGCAACCTTTTCAATCAATTGGAGTAGAATTTTGATATATTATTACAAATATGTATTCAAGTGTTTGATCATATCTATCACAGTGATTCTTTGGTTTAATGAAATAATAGTTTTTTTTCTTTGCCCTTGGCATCTATTTTCTCACCCTCCTAGCCCCGCAAAAATAATGAAAATGGGCACAATAGGAGCACTAATATGCAGATTACTGTTCTAGTGCTTCTAAGTATTTCAGCAGTTCGTAAAGATTTATTTGAAAATTAATATTAGTAGATTGGTTGGTCTCCGATCATATTAATCTGTTACCTCCCATACATACCAGTTACCATCAATGGTTGAGAACGTAGATTTTGAATACATTATCGTAGTGAAGGAGAAACCGATTATGATTGCGAAAGCACCTTGAAACAGTTCTGTAATAACCTATAAAAACTAGATCATTATGAGGTCTTTTTACAAAAGGTACAAACATGTAAACTTTGCTCAAAAAGTTAAAATTGCTTTCCTCGTTTATCAACAGCAAACAAAAACACAATGCAAATTATCCAAAAGAATAATACAGAACAAAACAATCAAATTTTACAGCACTGCCTAAATCATGGCCTAGATCTTCTATATACACTACACTCTGCACACCTTTTGGCATTCAAACAAATTCAGGAGAAAATTACGATGTATAAAAACCAACTTATATGCTACAGTGCGATGCACCAAGACAATGAAAAATAAAGCAAATAAGTAAATGCTGCCAACTTGTTCACTCAGTTCCATTATTTGACTTTAATGTCGCCCTTGGCCTCCGAGGAAAGGTTCTTGGAGGAAGGAGATTTGCCAGTGATAGCTTTCTTTGCTTTCACCAGTGACTGTTTAACCTTTGATATAATGTTATTTGATTGCTTTTGAGCTGGCTTGGCTGGAGTTTCTTTTGGAAGGTCCTTGGATGTTTTTATTGCGTCACCCTCCTTGGTGGCTTGAACCTCAGTTTTCAAAGGCTCCACAGCTTGTTCTTTTTCTAAGTTATCCACTCCAGGTTCAACAGATTCCTCTTCTTTTTCTTCAAATTTGGATGCCAATGTTTCTCTAACAGGTTCACTTACAGCTCTAGAGATTTCTTCCACCTTTGTGTCACTGTTCCGTTCCTTCTTGTCATCAACTACCGAGATATCATCACCTTTTACGTTCTCTACCATCACACTCTCTGCTACTTCAGTTGTTGCTGTTTTTGTCTCATTCTGTTCCTCAACTTTTCTGCTTCCAGCCTCTTCCTCTGCTGAAGATCCAGTGACAGCCTTGGGTGCTTCAGGTTCCTTTTTGTCATCATCATTTGCGGCAACATCAACCTTTTCCTCCACAAAATCTTCTTTTAAGTTAGGTTTAGCTCCCTGATCAATGGAGGCTGGTTCTGGAATTTGTATGATGCTATCCACTTGATTTGGTACCCCTTCAATCACATCAGTAGTGATTGATTCTTTTTTGTCGTCCTCTTCGACAACCTTTTCTGCTACTTCAGGAGAAGGTTCCACAATATTTGCTTGAGGTTCTTCATTTGATGAAACTTGTGCAGCATTTTCAGTGTGGCTAGTTTCCTCCTCTTTGTCAGTTTTCACAATATTTGCTTGAGGTTCTTTATTGTCATCCTCTTCAACAACCTTTTCTGCTACTACCGGAGAAGGTTCCACAATATTTGCTTGAGGTTCTTCATTTGGTGAAACTGGTGCAGCATTTTCAGTGTGGATAGTTTCCTCCTCTTTGTCAGTTTTCTCTTCCTTGATCGTGTCATCTGAAGTCCCTTCGCTCTTGGAGATCTCAAGCACAACTTCAGGAGAAGGTTCCACAAGATTTGCTAGAGGTTCCTCATGTGATGAGACTTGTGCTGCATCTCTAGTGAGGCTAGCTTCCTCCTCTTTGTCAGTTTTCTCTTCCTTGACCGTGTCATCTGAAGTTCCTTCACTCTTAGAAGCCTCAAGCACCACTTCAAGAGAAGGTTCCGCAAGATTTGATTGAGGTTCCTCATTTGATAAAACTTGCGCAGCATTTACAGTGAGGCTAGTTTCCTCCTCTTTATCAGTTTTCTCTTCCTTGATCAGGTCATCTGAAGTTCCTTCAGTCTTGGCAGTCTCAATCACAATTTCTCGCTTATTCTCCACGTCCTTACAAGCTTCCGCACCTTCCTCATCTACTTGTAGCTGTTCTCTTGGCTTTTCCTCCATTTCAATTGACTGAGGTTCTGGTTTCTCTATTTTTTCAGGAACTGCGTCTGAGTTGCCAGTGTCTTTCACCTTCTCAGTACTGCTTTGTTGCTCTGCACTTTCAGCTTCTGCTTCGGGAACAGCTGTCTTAAGCTGCTCTTCTTCCTCTTGTTTTCCTGATTCACTTTGGCTTTCATCAACTTTCGCAGCCACTGGCTCTGCTTTCTCTGTTTCAATGTGGCTTTCATCAAATTTAGCGGGCAATGGTTCTGCTTTCTCTGTTTCAAAGTTGTTAGTCTCTTTCAATACCTCTGCCTCAAATTCTAGTTCTCTTGGTTTTTCCTCTATGGCATCACTTGTTTCTGTTGATTGTTCAGGAAATGCAGATGTGTCTGGTTTCTCATCTTCCCTTTGTTCTAATGATTGCTCTGGTTCTTTCTGGTTTTCATTCACTTCAGTAACCACAAGTTCTGCCTCCACTGTTTCCGTGGGTCCCGTTTCAGATTTATCGGTGTCTTCCACCACATCTTCTGAGGGTCCTGTTGCTTTTTCCTCTACGGTTTCACTCGGTTTCTCTTCGGCATCAGCTGCCGGTTCAGGTACTGCAATTGTGCTTGGTTGCTCAGCCTCATGGAATTCTTTTTCTTCTGTTTTTTCTCCCACTTGTGTAGCCACAGGTCCAAGCTTCTCTTCCACTCGGGTACTTGTTTCCAAAACTTGAGTCTCTTTCACCACCTCTCCTTCTGATTCTGTCGGAGGATTAGTGTCATCTGTGTTTTTTTCAATAGTTTCAGTTGATGCTTCTGGAATGTCTTCTGTCTCGGGTTGTGCTTGTTTCTCTTCATCTGTTTCCACAGGTTCATTTTCTAGTTGCTGTGGCGGTGTTTCTTCCACAGTGGATTCTGTGGATGGTGCCACATCTGGCTGGGAATTGGCTGCATCACGAACTGGTTCAACATCACTGATAGTGTGCGAGTCAGGAACCACTTCCTTCTCCTCCTTTACTTTATCTTCGGCAGCAATAGTTGCATCTGATGGCAGTGAATTTTCAGTGTTTTCTACTGCAACAGGAGGTTCAACCTTGTGATCACCTTCTTCTGTTGGAGTTGGTGTTGAACTTTGTGCATCCTCAACCTTGTCATGGTTCAGACTATCTTCAGCAGAAGCCTCTAATGCAGCAAGCTCCTCCTTCACCTTATCTTCTGTCTTAGTTGAAGGTGTCTCCTCAAGCTTGTCATCTCCTATCTTGGTTGAAGGGTTATCCTCAGGCTTGTCAATTTCTTCTGTCTTAGATGAAGGAGTCTTGTCATCTTCTATCTTAGATGAAGGGGCATCCTCAGGCTTGTCACGCTTGACTTCATCTTCATTGGCTAAAGAAGTGATCATTTGTGCAATGGCTTCGTCCTTTTCCTTCTTCACGTATTGCTATATAATAAAGATGAAAAGGCATTGATGATTAAATTGAGTTTCAACTGAAGACACTCTTAAGCATTAACAAATTAGGAATGGAACTACAAATATCAAAGTACGAAACAAGTAGAATTTAAACTACTGGGAAATAATGCACATCATGTTCATAAACTTGTTTTTTAATATAAATATCTACAGGACACAACTTTATCTGTCATAAATGCTATGGCAACAGTGGCGGTACCTTGATCTGTCATCTGCTTATCGAAAGGTATCTAATTATCTTGCATAACAATCTACCACAGGCAATGATGGAAAAAGTGGGGAGGCATGTTGCAAGAGTGTTTTAGCTAGCACACAATTTTATTTGGTTTACAAATGTTTGATTCTCTTTAATTTTTTTATTCACCACCTTAAATTTTTTTTATTAATAAAGATGTTAATAATTTTTTATATACAAAATAACCTTAAATAATGTCCAGAGTTATTTGAAGAATATCCTAACTTTAAATTTAGAGTTTGAAAAAGTACAGCAAATTTTTATTCCAGTTTATCCCTTTAGGCTATACAAATAAGCATAAATTTCTTATTATTAAAATGTGCAGCGTTAACTTTATTGTTACTTGTGAGACATATTACTAAG
>Ga0123341_1003095_pt1 | contig 14092 bp, 11 predicted proteins | sample Turbeapinknodule_FD_89959 | JGI IMG/M metagenome (GOLD analysis project Ga0123341, IMG submission 89959) | Root nodule microbial communities of legume samples collected from Mexico - Turtle bean Mexico pink nodule | ecosystem: Host-associated > Plants > Roots > Nodule | place: Mexico: Nepantla... | reverse complement strand
TTCCTAGGCTTCATGCTCACCCACCGGAGGATAGAGGCCAAACCCGACAAATGTCAGGCCATACTCAACATGAGAAGTATGAATAGCGTCAAGGAGGTACAACAACTCCTACGGCGGCTGACCACCCTCTCCAGGTTCGTCCCCCACCTGGCCGAGAGGATGAGGCCGATGGTCCAGCTGCTACGAAAGGGCCAATAATTCGCTTGGGATGACCAATGCGAGGAAATCTTTAAGCAATTTAAGGAATTCCTGACATCCCCGACCGTCATCTAGAAGCCGAGACCCGACCACCCAATCCTAGCAGTCTCGGAAGAAGTAGTCAGTGCTGCCCTAGTACAGGAGATCGAGGGCGAGAAGCGACTGGTGTACTTCGTCAGCCGAACCCTCCACTCGGCCGAGACCAAGTACCAGATGATAGAGAAGGTGGCTCTCGCCCTAGTCCTCACAGCAAGACGGATGCACCCCTACTTCCAAAATCACACTATAATTGTAAGAACCGACTACCCTATTTTTAAAATTTTATCTAAGCCGGACCTTGCAGAGAGAATAATAGGTTGGTCAGTCGAACTCTCCGAGTTCGACATACGCTACGAACCGAGGGGCACCATCAAATCCCAGTGCCTGGCCGACTTCTCAGCCGAGTTGACACCACTGCCCACCCTCTCGGGTGGGTGGACGCTCTATGTGGACGGCTCCTCAAATAAAACAGCTTGTGGAGCAGGAGTCGTCCTGGAGGGGCCGGGCGACCTCTTCCTGAAGCAAGCTCTCCAATTCGGATTTCGGGCGACCAATAACCAGGCCGAGTACGAGGCCTTACTCGTCGGGCTGAACCTAGCCTACGACATAGAGTTCTATTAGGGTTCTCTTTCTATAGCCTTCTTTTTCTTTCCTTAATCATTCTTCATTCTCCCTCTTCTATTAGGGTTCTTCAGTTCTTCCCCTTTTTTCCTTATCTATTTATAGATACAGTTCCACAGCGTTGCGCTCTTGTTTTTGCGATTGCAAGGGTTCCTTCCTCATTCCTCTCACACAGTTCTTCATCATCCATCACAACAATTGTATTATGGTATCAGAGCTCTTCATTTGAAGGGCTCTGTTGTGCAACTCTGATATTCTTGTTAATCTTTCTCTTTTGTTTTTTTATTTTATTTTATTTTGAATTTATGATTGTTACGCTAATTTTTTATAATGTTCTTTGAAATCTAATCATGGACTCTAGTGAATTATGTGATCAGCTCTCGTTCATCGTAATCGACCTAGCCGACCATCCCACTGATCATATTCTGAGTCCATTCTTTGATCTTTTTTCCTCTTTTTAATTTTCAATTGATTAACTTTTCTGTCTCTTTTTAGTCTTTCTGTTTGTTCTTGTTCTGGTGAATCCTCACTGTTGTTTTCTTTTCACAGTTATGGCAGACGAACAAAACACGTCCTCTTCCACTTCCACTCAAACAAATCAATCGAATCAATTGGCAAGCTATCTCTACGTACATCATGGTGAAAATCCTACCACTCCATTGGTGTCGTCACTTCTTGAACCATCAAATTATCATTCATGGAGTCAATCGATTCTAACAGCGTTGAGCATGAAGAACAAAATTGAATTTGTTCTTCGAACACATCCTTATCCAGCCAAAGATCACTCTACCTACCCTGTCTGGTACAAATGTAATAACATAGTAGTATCATGGTCAGTTCACTCTATCTCTATCCCCATTAGACAAAGTATTGTTTGGATGGAAATGGCTCTGGATATTTGGAACGATTTAAAGACTAGGTATTCTTAGGATAACTTGTCTAGGGTTTTTAATTTACAATATGGGGTTGTTTCTTTAAAACAAGGTGATATATCTATGATAAATTATTTTACCAAACTTAGGATCATTTGGAATGAATTAGACAATTTTAGGCCTTATCCTTTTTGTATTCACCAAGATACTTGTTATGTTGTTCCTGTTATATGCCAAAGAAAATGTGAGGATCAAGGTATGCAATTCCTTAGAGGTTTGAATGATCAGTATAACAATATTAGATATCATATTTTGCTTATGGATCCTATGCCTTCTATGTCGAAAATTTTATCCCTTGTGGTTCAGTAAGAAATACAATTAGCCAACAATTATTCTGTCACGAATGTCAATAGTGTTAACTCTAGTCATGTGAGTTCTTTTGTTTGTACCTTCTGTGGTAAACATGGTCACTCTGAAAGTGCTTGTTTTAAGAAAATTGGTTTTCCGAATCAAGAGAGTAGATCTTTCAAAAATAATGGCAATAGAAAATTGTGCACATATTGTAACAAAAACAAAAATACCATTGACACTTGCTACAAGAAACACGATTATCCACCTGATTATAAGTTCTATAGCAATGGTCAAAATATCCAAGCCAATAATGTAATTACTTCTGATGAAATTCTTTTTGAGTCTTGTTCAAAAGAGCAGGTAAACAAGGATGACCATTTTACAGCACAACAATATCATATTTTATTCAATATGTTTAAACAAAACAACACTAATGGTATTGCTTCCAATATTTCCCAAATAAATCAAGTGTGGTCTTTCTCTGCAGATTCAGCTCACAAAGCCATTGATCAATCTTCAACTGGTAATATCTTCTTTAATTCTTCACATTAAATTTTGAATTTTTGGATTCTTGACTCCGGAGCAACTGATCATGTATGCATTGTTTTATCTGCTTTCACTACATATAAAAATATTAAACTTATTCTCATTAGTCTCCCTAATGGTAATCATGTGTATGCTGAATATTCTGGAACTATCATTTTTAATAATAAATTTCATCTCAAAGATTTCCTATATGTTCCTCATTTTTCATTTAATTTAATATCTACTTCCAAACTTTCATTACATCTAAACTGTAATATGATTTTCTCCTCTACCCAATGTGAAATACAGGATAATCTAGCTAAAGAGAAGATTGGTTTAGTTAGTGCCAAAGGTGACTTGTACATTTTTAATTATGCAATTTTTTGTACTGCTGCCACACATAATATTGTTTCCTCTGTGAACTACACTGTTAAGGACTTTAATTTGTGGCATTATAGATTGAGACATCTTTCTGATGAAAGATTACATGTGTTGAGAACTCAATGTCCATATAATACTGTTGGAAAACTGCATTTGTGTGATATTTGTAAACCGGGCCAAACAAAAGAAATTCCCTTTTTCTTTAAGTACTTCAAAATCTAAAGTTGTGTTTACTATTGTGCATATGGACATTTCAGGTTGTTGAACAAAATCTAAAGTTGTTGCTTGTGTGTGTGGGTTTTGGGTAGTTTGAATTTGTAATCCACTCATAGAATTGATCCAAGGTTGTTTTGTTTTGAATCCTTTTGAAAAATATGTGTTTTCAAAGAGAAGAGTAAAATCAACCAGTTGTTTTATTATTTCAACCGGTTGTTTTACACTTAGTGGATTTGTAAAAGGATTTGAAAAGTTTGACTTTGATGTCAAACCAATTCAACTAGTTGTTTCAAAAATTCAACCGATTGTTTTTTGAAAATCCTTAACAGAATTCAGTTTACTTTGGTTGACTTTGCTCTCAAAGCAATTCAACCGGTTGTTTCGAAAATTCAGCCGGTTATTTTTTGAAAATCCTTAACAGAATTCAGTTTAACTGATTTAATTTGTTTTGTTTGTTTTAAAACTGATTTGGCTTTTGCATTAAATATTTTTAACAACTAATTGGAGTATAAAGAAGTGGTTATATGCTCTTGGTTGTTATGGATTCAAATTAACACTTTAAAAAATCAGTTTTTCCAAGATTGCTTCAAGTTTTGGATATTTTCTAAGAGTGGAATATGATTGGGTATTGTGTTATGAACTTTAATCCTATGATTTACCCAGGTGTATTTTATTCCCTTCTTCCTTGATAATTGTATTTTTGTATTTGTGTTGCCAAGGAGTATTGTGTGTTCTTGAGGGGTTCAAGATCAACATTCTTGGTGTCGTATTTGCCAATGAGTGGTGTGTGTTCTTGAAGGGTTCAAGATCATCATTCTTGGTGTGTGTAGCTTGTAATTTAAGGTTGATTACGTAGTGAATTCTTAGTGTTTTCTGATGATTGGATGTAGATCTTGGTTAAGAGTGAACCAATATAAACATTCTGTGTGAATCTCTCTATCGTTACACTCTTTAAACTACTTTAACTTTGATTTTATAGACTTGATAAAAACAACCGATTGTTTCAAAAAATAACCAGTTGATTTTCTGCAATCATATTAAAAACAATTTTCTAATTGATTGATTCTTAATTGGCTTTCATTCCACCTTCAATATTTGCGAAAAACGTTTCAAAACAATTCACCCCATTGTTTAAGACATACAGTCCTAACAATTGGCATCAGGAGCTGAGTTCTTGAAAGTTACTCAAGTTTCGATCCTAAAACCTTTTTGAAAATGGGTAAAAAGATACCCTTTGGGGAGGGTGCTTCTATATACAAACCACATTTGTTTTTTGGACTGAACTATCAATTTTGGAAGGTTAGAATGAAAATCTTTGTTGAATCAATTGATAGAGGAATCTGGGATGCTATCATAAATGAACCTTTTATTCCTATGCTTGAAAAAGATAAATTTTTTTCTGAGAAATCTTGGTCCCAATGGACTGAGAATGAAAGTAAAAAGGCTCAATATGATGGAATTGCCAAGAACATTATCACTCCTGCTTTGAATTCAGATGAATTTTTCAGGGTCTCTCAATGTGGATCGGCAAAGCAGATGTGGGACATCCTTGAAGTAACCCATGAAGGCACCATTGATGTGAAGAGAGCATGGAAGCATAATCTTATTCAAGATTATGAAATGTTCAGGATGCTTAAAGGGGAAACCATCTCGGATATTAATCACCTCACTAGCCTTGGCAAAATCTTTGAAAGGGAAGAGCTGAACATCAAGATCCTCAAATGCTTGGATAGATCTTGGCAACCAAAGGTCACTACAATCTCTGAATCCAAGGATTTGACAACATTGACCAGAGCCTCCTTGTTTGGTAAGCTAAGGGAGCATGAACTTGAGATGAACTGGCTAAATGATCAAGAACATGAAGAAAAATGTGTGAGGAGCATTGCTTTAAGAGTTGTTGGTCATAGGGATGGTCAAGACTCAAGTGAGTGCAGTGATGGTGAAACTCTCAACTTGCTCACAAGGAAGTTTAGTAAGTTTTTGAAGAAGAAAAGCAGGGACAAAAGTCAACCATCAAACAGGTACAATAGCAAGAGTGTTAATGAATTTAATTCTACAAACTAAACTTGTTTTGGATGTGGCAAACAGGGACACATCAAGGCTGAATGTCCAAGCAATGTGAGCAAAGAGAATGAAGGCTACAAGAAGTATGAGAAGAAAAGCAAAACAAGAAGAGCATACAATAATGATTCATATTCAAGTTCTTCATCAAAGGATGATAAGGAAGCCAACCTTTGTTTCATGGCAAATTGAGAATCAAAATCTAGCAGTGTAAGTTCAAGTACTTCTATTAATTTTGAGAATTATAGTCAACTTCTTGATGCCTTCAAAGAAACTCATGAGGAAGCTAATAGGTTGGGCCTTTTCAATAACCGGTTGAAAGGTTTAAACCCCTGGTTGGAAAATAGTGTCAAGACCTTGGAAGAAGAGTTGAACAATTCAAAAACTGATTTTGAAACTTTGGAAATGATTTATCCAAACTCTTATTACAAGTGTGTTGATTCTAGCTTTTGTGAAAACTACGAATCTATTCAAAAGAAAGTTCATAATCTTGTAAAAACTGTGGACAAGTTTTCAAAAGGCCAATCTAATCTTGAAATTGTTCTTGCTTCTTAAAATTGTGTTTTTGGCAAGGCTGGGTTGAGGTTTAATCCAAAAAGCAAGAACAAACCATTCTCAAAACCTTTTTCAAGTTTCTTTGAAAAACAACCTGTTGTTTTGTCAAAACAATCGGTTGAAATTTGTCACTATTACATGGAAAGGGGCCACACTATTAGATTTTGCAGAGTAAGGAGGTTTTCTGTTCCCAAAGGTTTTTTGAAATGGGTTCCTAAGGTTCCTAACATTCCTACTAACATCATTGGACCCTCATTCATAAGGGGACCAAATCTTGCTTTTTAACCTTTTCTTGTAGGAGTCTTTGGCAACCAAGAATCACTTTTGGGTTTGAAGAATGAATGCTAAAGGGAAGAACATCAAGAGAAAAGTAAGTCTTTGTGCCTGCACTTTTCAATTGTATATGTCTTGCAAGGTTCTTTGAAAGTCAAAAGATATCCTTGGCACATGCATAGTGGTTGCTCAAAGGAGAAACTTCAAGAATAAAAAGAGTATGTGTGTTTCATTTCTCAATTTATGTAAATGTCCCATATGCCCATATGAACATCTCAAAGTATTCTTTTGGGTGAATCTATAGGGGTTCTCTTTGCAAAGGTATGAACAAATAACATACTTCATTTTCCTCACATTAAAAGGTGATTTTTTTTTTTTGGAAAAGGAATCTATTAGTACTGCTGGACTGGTTTTTATGAATCACTTCTCTTTGTGTATTTTTGAAGACAAATAGGGGGATTAGTTTACATTTGATTTGGTTGTATTGATAGCTTTAATTATGCTACTACTACTCTGCTCTTGCACACTTTAAATTTTTCTGGTTTTATGCTTTTCTGGTTATGCAAAACTTGCTCTTTGAGTGTGCTTTGTGATTTTGTTTGTATCCATTCTCTAATTCTATTTGTGAAGACAAATAGGGGGAGAACTTGTGGTTTGTGTGTTGTAATTCTGCACTCTTATGGTGTGTTTAAAACTGCTTTGGATTGCTGCTGCCATAGCTTTTATTCACCATAGTTTTGCTACCACACACTAGTTTACACACTGTTTTTTATGGTTTTCTGCCTATGAAGTGCAGATTTGTGTGTGTCTTGATAAATCTAGTTTATCCTGCTACTATGTATGCTTTGTATATTCACAAATTATGTTTTACAGGTCCTATCAAATTCAAACACTACAACACAAGCAACCAGGGATTTGTATTCATCAAATAGGGGGGGGGGGAGATTGTTGAACATAGGCTTTAATGTCTCCAAATCCATGAAGATTGCTTGAAGACTTTGGTGCTGCTTCTGTGTGTGGGTTTTGGGTAGTTTGAATTTGTAATCCACTCATAGAATTGATCCAAGGTTGCTGGACTTTAATCCTTTTGAAAAAGATGTGTTTTCAAAGAGAAATGGAAAATCAACCAGTTGTTTTATCGTTTCAACCGGTTGTTTTACACTTAGTGAATTTTTAAAGGGATTTGAAAAGTTTAACATTTGTTGACTTTGCTGTCAAACCAATTCAACAGGTTGTTTAAAAAATATAACTGATTGTTTTATGAAAATCCTTAACAGAATTCAGTTTAATTGATTTAATCTGTTTTGTTTGTTTTAAAACTGATTTGGCTTTTGCATTAAATGTTTTTAACAATTAATTGGAGTATAAATATGTGGTTATATACTCCTGGTTGTTATGGATTCAAATTAACACTTTCAAACTCATTTTTTCCAAGATTGCTTCAAGCTTTGGATATTTTCTAAGAGTGGAATAGGATTGGGTCTTGTATTCTGAACTTTAATCATGTGATTTACCCAGGTGTACTCTATTCCCTTTTTCCTTGATAACTGTATTTCTGTATTTGTGTTGCGAAGGAGTGTTGTGTGTTCTTGAGGGGTTCAAGATCAACATTCTTGGTGTGGTATTTACCAAGGAGTGGTGTGTGTTCTTGAGGGGTTCAATACCATCACTCTTGGTGTGTGTAGCTTGTAATCTAGGGTTGATTACATAGTGAATTCTTAGTGGTTTCTGAGGATTGGATGTAGCTCTTGGTTAAGAGTGAACCAGTATAAACATTTTGTGCGAATCTCTCTATCCTTACACTCTTTAAACTGCTTTAACTTTGATTTTATAAACTACTGATAAAAACAACCGATTGTTTCACAAAAACATCCGGTTGATTTTCTGCAATCATATTAAAAGCAGTTTTCTAATTGGCTAGACAATTTTCAAATTGATTGATTCTTTATTGGCTTTCTTTCCACCTTCAATATTTGCGAAAAATGTTTAAAAAAAATTCACCCCCTCTTGTTAAAGGCCTACAGTTCTAACAGGGATCCTTGTTCCATTACTTCAATGTAAGCTTTTAGATTTTTTTTAACCATTGTTGATGTTTTTTCTTATTGTACTTGGACTTATCTTTTGCATGCAAAATTTGAAGTTAGACAACACATTGCTAATTTTATTGCTTATATTGAAAATCAATTTCAAACTACTGCTAAGATTTTTCTACAGACAATGGACTAGAATTGGCTATGAAAGATTTTTTTTATCTTCCAAAGGCATTATACATCAAACAACATGTGTGGAAACGCCTGAACAAAATGGCATGATTGAAAGAAAACATCAAAATCTTCTAAATGTAACTCGTGCTTTAATTTTCCTAGCCCATTTACCTCTTCTCTTTTGGGATTTTTTTGTTCAACATGCCACTTTTCTTATTAATTGTACTCCTACTCCGCTGCTGCAAAATATTGCTCTCTATGAAAAATTTCATGGTAAATCTTGTGATTTATCCATTTTATGTGTTTTTGGATGCCTTTGCTATTCTAGTACACTTACTGCACATAGAAAAAAAATTAGATGATAGATCTATCTATGGCATTTTTCTTGGTTTTCCTCCTCATACAAAAGAATATATATTCCTAAATCTTAAGTATCATCGTATTGAGATCTCAAGACACATAATTTTTTACGAAAATCATTTTTCATACATATTGAAAATGATACATGTAAAGGTCCCAACAGTTTATCTTTACCTGTGCCTACAAATTATAATATAAACTATGATATTTCTTTTGATATTGCTCCCACTATACATGAGAATTCCACCTATGTTCATGCTATCCCAACATCGGTGACCAACACATTTGGAGGATTTTATACTCATCTCCCCAATGCAAGCACTATAAATACTAAATATACTATAAAAAAATTTCTTTCTTGTAGCGCATTATCACTTGTTTTTAAAAGAATAATTTTGTCTTTATCTTCACACACAGAATCTCAAACCTATAATGAGGCATCCAAACATGATTATTGGACATAAGCAATGAAAGAAGAGTTTGATGCCCTTAATGTCAATCACACATGGCAGCATACTCCTCTTCCATCAGGAAAGACATCCATCGGTTGTAAATGGGTATATAAAGTTAAACTTAAATCTTATGGCACACTTGACCGTTACAAGGCACATTTAGTGGCCAAGGGTTATACACAACTCGAAGGCCTTGACTTCCTTGACACCTTTGCTCCTATAGCAAAACTTACAAACCTTAAACTTCTGCTCATAGTGGCTACTGCCAATAACTTAAATTTAAAACAATTAGATGTTAATAACGCCTTTTTACATGGCGATCTCCATGAAGAAGTTTACATGCAACCACCTCTATATCTTCCTACACCCCAACATGTCTCTTTATGGCCTTCGCCAAGCTGGCAGACAATGGTATGCCAAATTGTCTTCTTTTCTTCTTTCTCATCATTTTATATTGTCGTTTGTTGATCACTCCTTTTTTCTAAAACGTGTTAACAATAAACTGATTGCTATACTTGTTTATGTTGATGATCTTGTACTCACTAGCAACGACATCGAGGAGAATAATAATATCACTGCTTTACTGGATCAACACTTCAAGATAAAAACCTTGGTGACCTTACATATTTTCTAGGTCTTGAAGTTGCCCGCAACAGTAGTGGTCTACATATTAGTCAACGCAAATATGTCTTGGATCTTCTCCATGAAACAGGGATGTTAGATTCTGCTCCAATGCCAATCCCCAAGACACATTCCTCTAGGTTAATCTCTTTTGAAGGCATTCCTCTGACTGAGACAGAATCTTCCACCTATCGCAGATTGATCGACAGACTTATCTATCTCACAAACACAAGACCTGATATAGTTTTTAGTGTCAACAATCTCAATGAGTTCCTTTCTTCTCCCACTAAAGCTCATCAGCAAGCTGAGTTTCGCATCTTAAGGTATCTTAGAGGAAATCCATGCTCAGGCATTTTCTTCAACCACAACATCTCCATGCAACTCCATGGGTATAGTGACTCTAATTGGGCAACCTGCCCAAAAACCAAAAAATCAGTAACTAGTTTTTCAATCTTCTTGGGAGAGTCTCTAATTTCGTGGAAGTAAAAGAAACAACAAACTATGTCCAATAGCTCATATGAGGCAGAGTATAGAACACTTGCAATGACTACATGTGAATTACAGTGGCTTACCTTCCTTCTAAAGGATTTGGGCATCCCATACATTGAGCTAACCACACTTTTTTGTGACAACCAATCAACCATACAAATTGCTTCAAATCCGATCTTTCATGAACGCACTAAGCACATTGAGATCGACTGCCACATTTTCAGAGAAAAGATCACCGCTGGACTTCTCAAGTTACTTTTAGTACCATCTTCACTGCAAATTGCCCACATCTTCACAAAGTCTCTCACTCCAATTACGTTCACTCAACTTAAGTCCAAGATGGGAATGAAAAAATTTATTCCCAGCTTGAGGGAGCATGATAAAGTTTTGTTTGGTATTTGGGTTTGTTTCTTTTTGCACCTTATTTGGCCCATATGTTTGGCCCACTCTTCTACTGCCTCTCTTTTTATATATGCAACCATGTAATTACCAAATACACACATAATAATTCAATTCTCTTTCTTTTCTCAATCATTCTTCACTCTCCCTTTTCTATTAGGGTTCTTCAATTCTTCCGCTTTTTCCTTCTCTGTTTACAGATACAATTCCACAGCGTTGCGTGCTTGTTTTTGCGATTACAAGGGTGCCTTCATCATTCCTCTTACGCGGTTCTTCATCATCCATCACAACAATTGTATTACTAAGAACTTGCTTTTGCTTTATATTCCGTTGTTATAACTTAGATATAAAGAAAAGATTTATAGATATTTCGTAATTAATTTATTTAAAGAGCATGAAAATTTTCTGTTAGTGGAGTAGTGTCACTTTGATTTGATAGTAATACTTGCAAAAATTGTCCAAGTAGCTTTTAGTGTGCCATTGCACAACAATGCATAATAAATTGTTCCCTATTCTTATTATCTCACTGATTATATAAGAAAACTATATACTCTTTAATTTATGGCTTTGATATATAGTATGACTTTAATATATAGTAGAGCTTTTATCCATTATTCTTTTCTTTTAAGTAAGGCTACTCAAATTATGAACAATTTTCCTTTAAATCATGTTTGAATACATGATAAATATTATAACGGTGGAAGAATTTTGAAAGACTTTTGTAATTGGATTAAGAGTTTATAATTATAGCTCTATATTACAAATACTATGAACTTAAAGGACAACTTAAATGTCTAAGTTTTAAATGAGGACTTTGACTTGTGCAATTTTATGCTTCAGTTGGTGAAGCTCTTTCATCGCCATTGGAGACAGATTCTTGTAATCTTGGTCTGACTCAATTTCTGTCATATGATTGTATGTTTTTATAGTGGTGCACAGAAAGAAAAGTCATTGGTACAAGAAATGTCTTAACTAAAAAATTGTCTATCATTACACAAATGTTTGTAATGGAAAGAATAAATGAACTTCTCAGCAAATGAACCTACAAGGCAAGGAAATTTTGCTTCAATGTTATGAATTCCTCTGGAATAACCCATCACAAAGAAGGTGACTTTTGGCTTGGCCCCACATCTTCATCTCAACCATTTGTTGAAATCTAATGCGTGAAAGTGGTTGATTTCCACATTTGTAACATGTTACAAGATTATTTTGTTTTTTTTTTTAATGAATATGTAATATTTTTGTGACTTTTGTGACATGTTTTTTTTTTAAAATGAATGTCCAATATGTTTATCTTCATCATGCAATGCCTTTAAATTTTGTTACTTACTTCATTTCAAATATTCTTTTGGTAAACATGAAATGTTAAATAAGTAATGTTTTCATAATATTTAGTTTTTTCACTGATGACTTACAGAGAAATGTTAAGGAAAGAAAAGGAAAAGTTACAATTACTTGTAATGAAGTTTCTCGCTTCTTAGCTGATAAAAAAATGGAGTTCCTCGAAGGTCTTAAATCGAATACATTATTTCAAAAATTGTGATCAAATGATTGAATATGAAGAAGGTTTTTACACCAACATAATTCTACTGCTGAAGTTATACATTTTCGATACTTTGTACAGGTCCCTAATTTAAATGTCACTTACGATTTCAACGGATAGACTAGAACTGTCCTCTTTACAAATTAATTGATTGAAAGACCAATTTAATCAAACTAAGAACTAGCTTACATTGCTCTTAAACTTTGCCTTCGTTATTGTACTCATTATTTTGAAACACTTGATCCTCTAAAATGAAAATATTTAAAGGAGGGGAAAATAATAGGTGTTGTAAGTGCATCAATTATATTATTGTGTGATAGATGTCATAGACTGAGTTGCGTATTTGAAGTGTTTGATTTATAGGAAAATATTGTTTAAAGAGAAATTGTTATAATGTATATCAATTATCTTGTGATATTCATGTGATAGATCAAATTAATTAAATCCTTATACTTGGATATGAAAGTTAAAGTCACCGGTTTGATTATTAGAAATAAAGTTATTCTTTAACTCTAAGCTATTAGTTTTTAATGCAAAAGTATTTAATCAGTCATAAAACTTTTAATATATATATTTAAATATTTTATTCTTAAGCAGTTTAATTAGTTATATAATGCTTTCATAACTTTTTTCTTGTTTTGTTATGTTAAACATGTCATAATTTATAGGTGAAAACAAAAATCCATTTTGTTATGATAAAAGTAAATGAAGTAAGTTCTTCATTTAAATAAAATTAAGTATATTGTTCATTACTTAAGTGGTACTTATCGACAGATTTTTGAATTTATGCAACAGATTTTTGAATTTAAGATATGTATCATGATTAAGAGGTGTATTACATAATCTTTTGTACGACTTACCCTAAGTTAATTGTACATTTACTTTAATACATTTTCTTGTGATAGTCAACCGGTACCGAGTACCGGTACATCTTGAGATCATTCGACCCCTAACAGTATATTGCATAAGTTGATTTTGTCATAAAGGATGTGGGTTTACTCTTAAACTTTTTATAGATTTTGTCTAGTTACGGTTTGAAATGTTTATTATTTAATGGTAGTTTTAACTTCTTAAGCTCTTGTGTTTGAATTAGGGAATCAACTCCTACACAAATAATTTCCAAATTATAATTTAATTGATAAAAGACCAATTTAATCAAACTAAGAACTTAATTATATTGTTGTCCTCATTCTTGTACTAACTATTTTCAAACCGTAAAAGAAGTTATGAGAAGAAACTAAAGTAATTTTATAACTTATATATAAAGAAAATAAAAATAGATATTTCATAATTAATTTTATTCAAAGGGAATGAAAATTTTCAATTATTAGTATAACTTTGATTTGATTGTGTTTCTATCGAGGATATGATGGGTTGATACCAAATGATGGGTTGTTCTTCTTGGCGATTTGGAAAGGGTGGCAGAAGCAATGGATGTGATGGATCAAGGAGGGCTCATATAGAGCTATGGGTTCCTTGTAGGTGCATGAGAGGTATGGAGAGTGATTGGTTGGGCCATATCACTTAGAGAAAGGTGGAGGTGAAGATCAAAGTTTCTAACCTAGATAGACTAGACAAGGGAATAGAAGCTTGCAATATTTGACAGCATTTTACTCATAAAATTGATCTTACAAAACATGAGCCAAAGCACCTATTTATAGGAGATGGTGCCTTGGAGAGCAAGGAGTAAGGGTAGGATGGGAAATACACAAAAGAGCGGTTGCTAGGGTTTTGACTAAAGTCGATGTCGCACCCTGGGAGCAAACTTCTAGAAGCTAGGTTAACTTCTTACCCTAAAAGGCTTTACTCAAGCTACAATGATAAGCACACCTCCCCCATTATGCTAAAGGAACCCTATTCTACTGAAATTACAAATAAAGAAACTAGCTCTCATGGCTTGGGCTTTACTTCTTGTGGTCCTCTTTGAACATA
>Ga0123341_1003094_pt1 | contig 14097 bp, 7 predicted proteins | sample Turbeapinknodule_FD_89959 | JGI IMG/M metagenome (GOLD analysis project Ga0123341, IMG submission 89959) | Root nodule microbial communities of legume samples collected from Mexico - Turtle bean Mexico pink nodule | ecosystem: Host-associated > Plants > Roots > Nodule | place: Mexico: Nepantla... | reverse complement strand
TCCTCAAAAGTGTTAAAGACTTTGTTTTGTCATAGGCCATGAGAATCTGATGAGTATTTTATAGCTCCTAATATAATGAAAGCAAGCTATTGTGCAACATGCTGCGACTTCTAGCAACCATGGGTGAGCTAGATAAGGTTGAAACTAGGTATTTGGGAGTTAAAATAAGGAAAGTCTAAAGAGTATTAAACATGTGTTGAGGTGGAGAGAAGCCAACGCCTAGCATGAGATCAAGGATGCCGCACCCCCTGTGCATGCAATAAGATGAATACCGTATTTTCTCTGGTGTTCCACGACAACAACAATAGTGAGTTTGATAATAGCTAGGTATCCAGGTCTACAAACTAACAAGTAAAGACAAAACAACACACTACCACTGTCATGGTACATCAAAATTGGAACTCTACCTCCAAAAATTAGGCAAAGAATGAATATCAGATGATAAATGATAAACCAAACTGCCTAAAGATAACACATTTGTCTAAGCATACGGGCGCTATACAACAGGGCCCAACAATAATAGGCCCAAACGTCAGATTGTTAAGCCCAAATGGATGGAAGACTACATTATGTAATTAATTAGGTGTTATTAGAAAGTTTAGGGAACAATGTAAGGCCAGTTGGGTCCATACAACTTCTATTTAGGTCAGTTTTTAACAGTAATGAAAGGAGGAGAATTTTGATGTTACCCTAGTTTCAATTATCTTAGTGTAGCCGTAGAAAGAGCCTATCAGGCGCACATCGACATACTTCCAAGTTTTCCCAATTAAACTGTAGGACTAAAAGACTTTTACTTACACAAAAACCATCAACAACATTAACATGTTAAACCATCCGAGCATGTGTACGACCTTGGTCTTTCCTCTATCTCTTGAGGGGTAGGCAATGGTTCAAATCTATATACGTCACTCCTTGTTCCTTGCACAACAAAAGTAGTATAAATTTCTTCGAACTCCTCCATTGAATGGATGCACTCTTTCCCGAATTCCCTTGACGATTAATTGGATGTGTTTATCATAGATATCCCCAAAACATGGTTGGCAAGTGAAAAAGATTCCGAAAATAACAGTTCAACCATTTAACACCAACATATACATGTTGCTGCTGATAAATTGAACCCAACAAAAGAATCACATTCTAGCAAAATGTTTTATTTATTGATTTAAGGTAAAAATATGAAATCATACAAAAACATCAAAAAACTAACTTATCTAACCTTAGATAGTGAATTCGTCTTCTCCTTGCAAGTTCAAAGGTAGTCCGATTTATTAAAATAAGATAACTGCAGAAAAAAGACAAAACAGTTGTCATTCTAAAATAGAATACTCACTATACATTCAACATAATGGAGAGAAAGAGCCAGAGAGTAAAAGAGGAAGAACAAGTTCCAGATTTCATTTTACATATAGTTATATTGGGGAAACAGAGCTGCTAAGATTAGATTATATGCCAAATAAAAATAGTACCAAACTCACTGAATACAAACAACTAAGAAATTCCATTATGCATACCCTAGAATAGTGTTTGATGTTTCATTATACATAAAATTAAATTAGTAAAGATTATCGTCCTAGCATTTGTCTCTTTTTACACTTTCAAAATCAAAAAATGCGGAACGCACTAACAATCTCAAAACTCACCTTCTGCGATTTGTTTCCTTCTCTGGTGTCTTCGCCGGTGGCTTCAATATTCTCCGGTGGCTTCGTCTCCTTCTCCGGTGGTTTCAATCCTTCTTCGGTGACTTCAATTGATGTCGTCGCGGTGCCTCTGCAGTTTTCTAGTTCCGTTAATGCAACAGTCACGACAAGAACAAGAATGGAGGTGCTTGGGTTGCTCTGTTTTTAAGTTTCCAAGCTTTTGTGCGCTGCCTCACATTGACCACCGAAAAATTAAGGGTGCAAGGCTGCTGGGTGGGTTGGGTGTGGGTTGGGGTTGGGTGCACATTTTATCTAAACCCTAATTTTCATTTCATTAAGGATATTTTGGTCTTTTTTTGTGTGTATATTGGGTGCAGTCCAAAATGATATTGTGTAGGGAGGATCTGTCGTAGGATAATTAGACCATGAATTTGGGCCAAGCAGAGTAGGATTTTGGACTTGTATTTGGACCTATGTTAGATTATGATTTTCTAAAGGCAATTGCTTCCTCAATCCAACACTTTTGAACCTGCACCCAACACAATTTTAAAAAATCCGAAAATACCTTTAATTCTGGAAATAAAAATCCAGAATTGAAAATAATACATTCTAGAGAAGGAGATTCGGAAGATATTATTGTGTTCCGGATATAAAAATCTGAAAAGAAAAAAAAATCAAAATCCCATTTGGAATAAAAAAATCCAGAATTAAAAATAATATATTCCAAAAATATTTATTCATAAGAGATTATTGTGTTTTGGAAAAGGAAATTTGGAATATAATTTTATATGTACTCCATTTTTTTAAGGGTATTTACGTCTTTTCTCCTGTAATTGGGTGTAGTGATATGGTGTAGGAAGCAATTGCCTTTTCTAAATATAGTTAGAGTTTCAATTGGGCTTCTAATGACCTAAGAGAAACCTTAAGCTAGTCGTACAAAGGGAAGGTGCACTCTAACTTGTGCTCTAAGCTAGGGTTTTGTAGCTTCTGACATGACTAGACTCAGGCTCCAAATTTCAACTTGAATCTTCCCCCAAAGTCTTCTTTTTTTATACTTCCAAGCCTCCTATAAATAGAAGTACTCATCTATTGTATTTTTAACTTGAAATTAGTAATAAAATGCTGTTCAATTTTGACCATTCTACTTGTTCCTAAGCTTTCTCAAAGTTAGTCTTCTTCAAGACTTAACCTAGACTATTTTCTAGTGAGTTGGTCTCACCTCTCACTCTCACAAATTCCTCTAAAATCACGAAGTGTTAATGCTTGTGCAACCATATTTCTCTCAATCTCATCCAAAAAAGTTAAATAAAAAAAAGACTAGAAAAACTGGAGTCTAACAGATAATATGCCCCTTTAAATCTTTATGAACATAGCACAACAAAATACTTGTATTGTGAACTTACACTCCTTAATACACTCGGTCATAAATTTGGAATTTTTGGGAGTGATTGTTGGAAAATTTGGGTGTAAATTAGAAAGCCCAGTCCAAATGGGTATAATTCAAAGAAAAAATACTCGGGCAATAACAACCAGACAATTACTTCCTTCACCATACCACTGCACTCAATTTCAGGAGAAAAGACGAAAATGTCCTTAAAAAATGGATACATATAAAAATACATTATGGACCACCTTTTCAAGAATATGTTTCTGGATGTTTTTTAAACGAATTTTTTATATTGCGGATTTTCTTATCCAGAATGGACTTTTGATTTTTTTTTTCAGAACACAAAAAACTCTTTCAGATCTACTTTTCTAGAATGTATTATTTTTAATTCCAGATTTTCATTTTCGAAATAAAGGGTATTTTTGGAATTTTAAAAATTGTTAAAAAATATTGGGTGTAGGAAGAATTTAACTTTGCTTCTCTATGAACACCCTTGTTTTACTAATTTCAATCAGTAGCCCATTGGTCAAACAACAATAATTTAACGTTATTTTGTATAAAAAAAAATATTTTAAAATTTAGAGTATGATAATAGCTGCATCTTTTGATTTTGCTTGGTGCTGAGGACCATTATATTATCAGGTCAGGTTTGGTTATTATGGCTACATAACAACCACTATCGGTCTGGACTCCCAACCTCCGCTACTTTTCAATCCGTGGATCAACTTAACCACTTTCACCTATCACCTTTCACTCACGCCGTTTTCACTCACTTCGTTTTCACTCTTCTCCCTCCCATTCCACCGCACCTCCAACACCTTCTTCATTCCGACGCACCTCCAAGGTGCCCCCTTTATTCCAGTACACCTCCGGTGGTTCTTCGCAGTTTTCTGCTCTCCCACTTCAGATTTTCTGGTTGTAGAACTGTTCCCTTCCAGACCCTAATACGTATTTTTTTATAATTAAAAAATAATTTTCGAATTCAGTAAGTTGGAAATCCCACGACTAGCTATTAGAGTCTTTCATAGTATATAAGTGGATGCAAACCTCACCTCATTGAGCCGGTTTTATGAGGTTGAATTAGACTTAAAGCTCACTTCTTAACATAGTATCAGAGTCTATCCTAACAAGTATTTGTTGGATTTATCAAGCCACCCGCCATCGGACCGTTATCGGACCACCCATAACATATATCTCCACGCACGAGTTAGTAGGTAGCCTCGACATGAGGGGTGTGTTGAAAATCTCACATCGACTAGAGATCATTCAACTCTTATAATTTAACTAATAATTTACTTAATAATTCAAAAAAAAATTTTGAATAGGATAATTCATAGTAATATTATAATTAAAAAATATCTTTCGAATTTGATAATCTATAAATTATTTTATAACTAAAAAAATAACTTCAAGATTACACACACTTTGAAAATATATGTGCGAGTTTTGCTTCATTTCCGAATTTAGAATATTATCGAATTACGTAATTAGTAAGTTTTAAAATTAGGTATTGACAAAGTCAAAATGTTATTTTAAATTCAAGAGTTCTGTGTTACATAATCCAGAACATACTGCACACACTCACACCTTCTTCACTCACGAACACGAACAAACGTAAAATATGGTGCTTTTTATTTTTATTTTTTATTGAAGGATAATTTAGGAATTTAAAAATTTATGGGGTGGCTGAAAATGTCATAGAAGTACATGAAGAAGCTACCTCAACTTTGTTCGGTTTAATCTAATCCACCAAGTTAGCAGGCTGAAGTAGGTGGAGCAGACTGTTTTAAAATTAATTTTTTTTATAATATATAATTTAAAGAAAGAAAATACGTAATAATGTTATAAATTAAATAATTAACACTTATAAATTAAATTTCAATTATTAATTATAATAAAACAATTTAATCAATAAAGTAATAATTATTTTAATTTATCAGACATTAATTAATTAAAAATTATCTAATAAAAGTAATAATTATTTAAAAATATATATGTATATATAAATAAAATTTTAAAAATACCAGAAAGAGCACAAAATTTAGAAAAAAAAACTAATGAATAGCTATCAACTTGTTCACTTGTCCTTTAACAGCTCAAGATTTTTAGCTTTTCAAGTCTAATTTCAGACAAGGATGGAGTCAGAGAGACCTCTTTCGTCACCTTTAACTAAGACTCTCTATATTTACTTAAAAAGTATTATGTAAAGTTATACACAAGTTATATAATAACATACATTAATAAATTTATATTAATGGTATTGAAATGTTTCATGTTATCCATATAAGTGATACGCTATCTCTCTTTTTACTAACCCCGTCAGTTTAAATGAGCTAAATAAAGTCTGGAATTATATTCATAAAGATAAAAGAAACTTTGTATTATCAGAGATGATCAGTCAAATTTATTTACGAACAAAATTAGAATACTTTTCTGATAAAGTTTTGGTCACATATTTTTACTCTTGCATTTTAAATTAAAATATATGGATTATATCAATGTTGTGTGTTTCATCTGTATGTCACTATTTGATATGTCTGCATGTGTTTGTATGGAATGTCCTATCACCCATGTTTCATATTTGCAACATGTTTTTGTACGGAACCACTATGGAATAACCAAAACATCATATATGAGACACATTTATGCCTTCAAAGATCCCATATAAGAGTATGCTCACAAGTTTTTCCCATCTTCTAATAACTCACACAAATTCTAATATCATGTGTCATGCTTAACAAAGAGTAGTAAGAAACTTTTAGAAATGTACAATTAAATAAAAATAACAAAGTTAAATAATATATAATTTTTTCATAATTTAATTATCTTAAGGTTTTCCATTGAAAGTGATTTATATCTCTTTAAAAGATCCAACATGAACCTACAATCTCAAACAAAGGTGTATTTGGTTGAAAGGAAGGGGAATATTTTACTTTGGCTGGTTCTTTAAATCTTTTTAATGAAATAATATTTATGATATATGGTTGAAATGGCAAGGTGGTGGCTTATCAAAACAAAACATAAATTGGGAAGGTGGTAGATGATGTGAGTAATTAGCAAAAGCAGTTTTGTTGAAGGATTTGTAATATGATTCCTGAAATGTATTTGATTAGAAAAGGAGAGGGTAAGGAAAAGACAAAAGTTTGCCACCCAGTTGGACGTAAAAATTGACCCTGGAACAAGAAATGTTTGTGTAAATGCATATGATTATCCCATTACGAGCCTAAAAATGTTCCCACAAACTGTGACAAACCCATTTTGGATTTGATTTAAGCAAATGGTGTGGGTGACAGGGTGACCACCACAAACCGTGGTGTCCATTTCTGACCTCTTCAACATCTTTCTTAGCATCACTTTATATATTCCTGCCACACCAATAATTCTAACATGCTTTTACTCCCTCGTGCCTATCTCTTTCTCAGTGAGCAACCAAATAGACAGTTAAAATCATCATCACTGGCAAAAGTGAAGAAAAAGAAAAGTGATGAATCTTTGCCATTCGTGCATGAATTTGTCGAATAAAACATCAAATGGGAAACATAACTTTACGCTAAAGTGCTTCTAGTTTTTGTCTTGTTAAACGTTGCTTTGCTCTCATCCATTAATTATTGGAACAGTGCTCGCATTTGTGTTCTATAAAAATATTATTATTATTATTCAAAATCTTGTTAAAAAACCATGACACTATGCACCAACCAAGTGCATCACATCAATCGTGTGGTTGGTTAATGGAATCTTTGATGTTTGTTCGAGACACCAAACAATGGTTCTTTGCACATAGTCACAGAACTGTGTAGATTCGAAAAAATCAAGCAATCCAACAACAAAGTGTTTTTTTTCAGAAGGTATTGGTTTTAGGATTTATATTTTCATCTTGTGAAAAGTTATTCACTGCCATAACATAAATGGGAAGATTTACGCAAGCCTGCTGCTGAATCTCTTAACCACATTACTGTAAAAAAAATGTGAAGGCGTCACTTTTTTTTTTTTTTATCAGCAAAAATGTTAGTGATATTTCATCTTTTTGATGAGGTAAATAATTGAAGATAAAAGAGAAAGTTACGCCTCATAAAAATTTAAAGATGAAAGAAGACCAGGACAACCAAGGAAAGTCAGTAAAAGAAGATGAATATCGTCTAGGACAACCTATCATGCTCAGAGCAAGTAGGGGAAAAGGAATGAAAAAGACAAAAACATTATGGGTTATCAAGGAGTTAAAGATGGATGGAACAATTGAAGTGGAAGGACCATATTCAAGGAAAACAAAAGTGGTAACAAGAGCACTAGTCAAACAAGATAATTATCCCTCTTGATAAAAACTTTCGTCGAGCTATTTGACATTAAATAAAGCGTTTGCTGGGAGGTAACCCAGTAATTTTGATTGGTTAATTTTGTGTTAGAATAGTTTTTTTTTTGTGTTTGATATTAATTATTGTCCCGCAAACAGAAGAATTGGAGCAATCTCACTCTGGCAAGCGAGAAAGTATGAAAAATGGTGGTGCCTCTGGAGCCATCTCGCTCAAGTGAGAATTTACTCGCTCAAGTGAGAACGACATACAAATTTGTGAGTTCTCGGGTGCATTCTCGCTCAAGCGAGATTTTACTCGCTCAAGTGAGACGACCTTGACAATGTTTTTAAAAACGCAAAATTGGGTCCAGTGGTGTCATTCTGTTCAAAATCCTTGGTGAGAGGCTCTCGTTTTTTATTTGTGATAGCTTATTTCTGCTATAATATTTAATTGTTCCTCTTTCAAACTTGAAATCTTGATCATTGTGTGCCAAGTAAGCATTTTTACCTCTATATATTGCCCTAATTTTTTGTTAAGCCATGAATTTATGTTTTTGAGGGTTAAGATTTGGGGGTTTTTGAGTTTTTAAGTTTCGAGAAGATTATGGTAAATGAAGTAAGTTTTGATTCTTACATTTTGGATGGTTAGTTTTATAAATCTTACTTTTTTGCACCAAAACTTAAGCATGCATGGAAGGTATTTGTCAAAATGCGTTATGAAAATTACATGGGATTTTTGTTTTTGGGCATATGGATGGCTAGTTGACAATTTACAAAAGGGGATTGGAAAAATGCTTTTGTGGGGATTACATGAGATTGGTTAAATTTTGAATTGAGATTTGGATTGATAATAATGTATGAGAAATAGGTTGTGCCTCGTTTAAATTTTGCAGCAATGGGGCAGACCATGAGTACTGCAACTCAAATGGCCAAAGGAAAGAGAGTGAGGATGGAGTGTCCATAGCCTCCAGCACGAAAAAGGTTTGGAAGTAAAGAAAAGCAAATGAGGTATGAAGAAATAAAGAATTGGACTTTTATTCCAAAGAGAAGAGTACAGTTGTTTCTGAACAAAATGACCCACTTTTAAGGGGCCTACAAAGAAGGAGTTGGATGAGGCTAGCTAAGCCCCTTCAAATGTATGATCCTGATGTAGTTCATGAATTTTATACAAATGCTAGGGCAGGAGAAGATGGAACACAAAAGTTGCGATCAAGAGTACAAGGACGATGGGTGCCTTTTCACAGGGACTCCATTCGTGCAATTTTGGGTGACCCTTTGCAGTTAAGAGGAGATGTGGATTGCACATATCACCGGTTGAATGATCAAATTTGTGGGTTTAATGATGACATAGTGGTTAGGGAAATTTGTCTAGCCAATCACATTGGCCGGCATGAAACCATCCAAGCTTGAGATAACACGTCTTCATATGCTTCATTAATAAGATGGAACATAAAAGTTCCGATCAAGAGTACAAGGACGATGGGTGCCTTTTCACAGGGACTCCATTCGTGCAATTTTGGGTGACCCTTTGCAGTTAAGAGGAGATGTGGATTGCACATATCACTGGTTGAATGATCAAATTTGTGGGTTTAATGATGACATAGTGGTTAGGGAAATTTGTCTAGCCAATCACACTTATCAAATAAGTGCAACTAGTTATGAAGGATATTAATGAAGCATATGAAGACGTTATCTCAAGCTTGGATGGTCTTCATGCCGGCCAATGTGGTACCTAATGGCCATGTATTTGGCTTGAATATTCTCATGTGTCATCTTCTCTATTGCATTTTAAAAGATGATTATTCTGTTGATGTGGCCAAACTTATTTGTCATGAAATTTATAAATTTGCTAGATTTAAAATTGGCCCAAGCAATCAGAAGGCAAAGGGTACTTTAGGGTTCCTTGCTCTTATTAATGCCCTCTGTGCAGAATATGGTGTGGAGGTTAATCCATCTGTCAAGATTAGACCTCCAATTGATTTGAAATTTGTTATTAGCAACTATACTGTTGCAGAAGAACAAGCACCATAAGTTGGTGAGGTTCCTATATATCAGTCAGTGGTTCACCAACCAGAATCATCTGTACCATTTAGGGAAGACAGGTTAATGGAACAGTTGCAGCAAATGCAGTTGGAACAAAGAGCTACATGGAACATATACAAATGCTGGAAAATGCCAATTATAGAGGGATAATGAGGCTTCAACAAGATATACATCAAAACTTTCCTCAAGGGCAACATAATCCCTACATGCCTCTTGATTGTTGCTTATGTTGCTTGTCCTAGGGACATGTACTATTATTCTTGGGGGGCAGATCCAACAAATGAAGCAGGACCATCTGCAGCTGGTGTAGATGATAAATTTAACACAGAGCTGGATGACTTTCTAAGGGACGACGAATATGGTTATTTCTTTTCAGATTTTTTTTACTTCTTATTTATTTTATTATCAATTGTTTTATTGAAGTAGTTTGTTTAGTTGTTGATGTGAGTTGATTTTAGGAATTTCATATTTTATTGGTTTCTCTTTGTTTATGATTTTTTTATTTTTAGCAATGTACGGTGAGAACCTAAAGAAGACCCCAGTTGACATGAACTTAATCAGGTAGTTAAGTAAGTGTGAAGGTTCACTTCTAGAGGGCAAAGAGAAAAACACAATTATATGGTGACAATGATGCAATGGTGCGAAATTGAAGAGAATAAGGCAAAGATAAGAAACAATTTAAGAGACAAACATGAAAGTATAAAGATGAATGGAGTGAAGGGCACAAAGAAAGATGAAAAGAGGAAGAGATGAAGAGAGCTTATGGAAGAAAGAAAGATGTCACACCAGTTGGAGAAGATAGAACTCCAAGATGAGTGGTGCAAAGAGCCGCCACTTGAGATGTTACCCATCTAAGATAAGACCCACAAATGAGAGCTCACAAGTCTAACAAAAACACTCCTGCAGAGTTTCTTTACTATTCAATTTCAATGTGTCAATACATGGAGGAAAACACCCTTTATATAGGGTAAATATAGAACAAATATACTTTGAAGATATTATTCAAGAAATTATTTTGCAATATCTCTCACAACAGTGCTGGAATAAATTACAATCAATGCTTAAATTTGAAGAAAATTGGAAATAATATATGGAAGAGAAGCAAGAATAAAACCTAACATTGTTTAGGAATGAAGATATATGTTTAATAATTTAAAACAAAAAAGGAAGCATATGATAATTGTAAAACAATATCATAAGGTAGATTTTTAATCCGATTTTGTGCAAGGAAAAGAAGATTATATAAAAGAGACTTCAAAGGAAGAAAGATGGGGCTTTTTGGACCGCGTTTGAGAGGAGCAAACACATTCTAAACCTAATTTTATTTTCCTTTATGTATTATTCTTGTTTTGCTTCCGCATGGAAGGCTAAACCTTTTTGGTTGATTCCTTTGTAATTCCCCATTGAGCTTTGAGGTTTTGATTAATACAAGTTTCATTTTTTTAACTCTCTATAGTAGTTGTTTTAATATTCTAATCTCTTGGAAAACTATTTTTTGTGAAAGGTTATACTTGATTGAGAGTCTTCCTTATCTTAAACTTTGGTTTCTTATTTAGTTCACATTGTTCTAATTAATTTCTTGGGTGGAGATGAGCATTCCCATGAAGTACACACATGGAACAAAGTGGGTACTGATTAAACTAGTTGACGCAAGCTTTACTGGTGAGTTTCCAGTTGACTTAGATTGACGCATGTTCAATCTGGTTTAGCTATGTGTGAGAATTGAATGATGATAATCTTTAGATGACCTATGAAGAATTCATTGATGGAGGAACTTGGGGATCAGCCGCTTTTTAATTGTCATTTTAATCTCTTTTATATTTTATGCTAAACAATCTCAACCCCCTTTTTATCATTATTGTTATTGCTAATTCTCATTGCTTGTAGATAAGTTTTGAATTTTGTTCACTAGACTGACTATTGGATTCGTTGGAAGAGGACTTGGGGTCATTTGACCACAATTATACTATCATCTCTCTAGCGTTAGATAAGTCTACGCTAGAATCATTTTAATTTGACAACAAATCGACAACTATCACATGTTCTACCATACATTATATATTAATCACAATCTGCTTTTATAAAAGGTAAGGGTATCCTGGATAGTGTAGTAGTGGAAAATGAGGTGGTAGAGGATATTAAGGAGGAAGAAAAGTGGTTTTATAATTAAGGTCCACTATGAGAAAGCCTATGATTTAGTGTGATGGGACTTCATGATGTACATATAAGACTTTGACGAGAGATAGGTTAGATGGGTAAAATGATGTATGAAATCATCATCTATGGTCAATGGAAGCCCAAGTAAGGAATTTAGATCGTGTAGGAGCCTAAGACAAAGGGATTCACTATCTCCTTTCTATTAGAAATGTAGGCCTTAAACAAGAGAGGGTGTGAGTTGTTTATGAAAGATTTTCGCAAGTTTTGAAGGTATAGTAAAATCCAATGAGGAATCAAAGAAGTAGAAATCAGTTCAGCCAAAAACAAAATTGTTTTTAATATGTTTCGAGAAAATCAACTAGTTGTTTTTGTGAAACAATCGGTTGTTTTTATCAGCAATAATTAAAAACCAAAGCAGAACAAATTTAAATGAGATAAGGGATAGAAAGATCAACAAAAAAAGTTTCATACTGGTTCACTTTTAGCCAAGAGCTACATCCAGTCCACAAAGAACTTTTGAGTATTCCACTAAGCAATCAAACACTTTGTTTACAAGACACACACCAAAGTGGTGATCTTGAACCCTTCAAGAACATACACCACCTTTGGCAATCACACAACAAAATTGAGAACACCCTGAATCTGCACACCAACAGTTCTTACAGAAATACAATTGTTAAGAGAGAAAAGGAATGATAACACCTGATACAATCACAAATTGAATAGAAGAAGTACAGTGCAATTTTACTCCACTCTTAGAAAGAATCCAAAGCTTGAAGAAATCTTGGAAAAACTTGGTTTGAAAGTAATCTCATAAATCAATAACAACCAGGAGCGTAAAACAAATTATATATACTCCAATCAGTTGTTAAAAACATTTAATGCTAAAGTCAAATCAGTTTTAAAACAAACAAAACAGATTAAATCAGTCCAACTGAAGTCTGTTAAGAATTTTCAAAAATCAACTGATTGAAAACACGAAACAATCGGTTGAATTGGCTTGACAGCAAAGTCAACCAATTTCAAGCTTTTTCAAATTCTTTTCAAAAACACTAAGTGTAAAATAACCTGTTGAAACGACAATTCAACAGGTTGATTTTCCACTTTCTTTCGAAAACACCTTTTTCCAAAAGAACTTGAATCAAGCAACCTTGGATCAAATCTATGAGTGGATTTACAAATTCAAACTACACAAAACCCACCCACACAAGCTACAACAAAGTCTTCCAGCAATCTTCTAGGATTTGGAGACATCAAAGCCTATGTTCAACACTTTCTTGTTTTTAACAGTAGCTGAAGGTTTGACAGGTCTTGTGTGACAAAGAGTAAAGAAAAACCTACTTTTGGGAGTTAAAATAGGTACAAACTCTGTACTGGTAGAAGTATTGTAGTATGCAGATGATACTTGATTTGTAGGAGAGGCAAAATTTCAAAATGTGAGTACTATAAAGGCCATTTTGCGATGCTTTGAGTTAGCATCAGGTTTGAGGGTAAATTTTCACAAAACAAGCATTTGGGCAATTGGAGTTGAAATGTGTGAATTGATTTGTTTTGTTAATGCCTTAAATTGTAGTAAAATAAACATACCCTTCACATATCTTGGTCTCTCGATTAGAGGGAATCCAAGGAGAAAGCAATTACGAGAACCATTTATTTCCAAGATCAAGGCTAGACTATTGATAAGTGCCATAATTTAGTAATATTTCATTAAAAGATAGGCATTTATGAACTTTAATTGATAAAATAATTATAAGTCAACCTCTAATTTAGGAATTCTAACCCTTTTACATATTTTTACAGATTGAGAATTTAATTATTCCTTATGAGTTTGATATTCATCCTTAAGAACAAATTATTACTTCTGACTCGATACACTTGCCTTAAAATAGTCACTAACTATCTAAATGGAAAGGAAGATTTCTAACATTTACTGGTAGAATTTGTCTAATTAAATCCGTTATTAACGTGTTGCCTCTCTATTACCTATCTTTTTAAAAGTCTCAATGTTTGTGTGCCACATGCTAACTAATATTCAAAGAAATTTCCCGTGGGACTGGGGGAGTGATGGTAGGAAAATTGCATGGGTTAGTTGGGAGAAAATATGTAAGGAAAATGAGGAGGGGAGGTTAGGAGTTAAGGAAATAAGAAGGTTTAATAAGGCTCTACCAGAAAAATGGAAATGGAGATTATGGACAAAAATGACACTACAAGAAAATTATTAAATAGCAACCAAATTTAGAGACAAAAAATAATTAGTTACTACATTGACTAAATTAGACACTAATTTAGAGACTAAAAAAATATTAGTATCTAAAGTGATTTCTATTATTACTAAAAATTTATAAAATGAATTCTAAATTGGTATCTAAATTAGGTACTTAGGTTTTAGCTACTAATATTTTAGATTCCAAATTAGGTTTTAAAAGACTATTAGAGACTAATTTAGAATATAAAGTAGTAAGTAGCTAAAATCTTGGTAGATAATTGTTATATACCAATTTAGAAACCATTTTACAAATTTTTATTAATAATAAAAATTACTTTAGATACCAATAATTTTTTTAGTTTATAAAATGGTCTTTAAT